>Ga0256840_1001454_pt1 | contig 22270 bp, 15 predicted proteins | sample 355202metaG_FD_185969 | JGI IMG/M metagenome (GOLD analysis project Ga0256840, IMG submission 185969) | Hydrothermal vent microbial communities from Mid Atlantic Ridge, Atlantic Ocean - 355-202 | ecosystem: Environmental > Aquatic > Marine > Hydrothermal vents | place: Atlantic Ocean: Mid...
AATCATATTAAAGAATTAGAGAATAAATTAAATGTAGCTCTTTTTGAGCGAAAAGGCAACAAAATTTATTTAACAAAATCAGGCAAAATCGTTTATAATCATTTAAAACGTATAAGACAACTATATCGGGAATTAGAATTTGACTTAGAAAGCTTAAATAATAGTTACAAAGGTAGTTTGCGAATAGGTGCAAGTTCAACCATATCTCAATACCTGATACCTAAAGTTATTGCCGCTTTTCACAAGCGATATCCCCAAATTAAACTTTACCTTTTAAATGGTAATTCTTTTGAAATGGAAAATAAATTGCTTGAAAATGAAATTGATATGGCATTGGTTGAAAATCAGGAATCGCAACAGAATATTAGATATGCTGATTTTTTGGATGATGAAATTATTATTGTAACGGCTTCAAACAGTGTTTATTCAAAACGTAAATTAATTTCAATAACTGACTTTTACAATATTCCTATCGTTTTACGAGAAAAAGGTTCCGGAACGCTTCAAGTTATTCAAAAATCTTTACAAAAACAAAACATCGATATTGATAAACTTCGTATTTTAATCCATTTAGGAAGCACCGAAGCTATTAAAAACTTTTTGTTAGATTTTGATGGTATTGCACTGGTTTCAGAGAAATCAATTGAAAAAGAATTACATCTTAAACAGTTGGTTAAAATAAATATTAAGAATATTTCATTTCATCGAAAATTCAGAATTGCGCTCAAACAAGGACACCATTCTTCTTCAACAAAACTATTTATTGATTTTTTGCAGCAGTATAATTTTTAGTTATAGTATATTACTTTTTTGTATTTGCTTATGTTATAATTAGCTGTACTTTTGTCCAAAATAAAAATGGACAAACATGCTTTTAAGTAAAACACAAATTAATATTATCGTAGCTATTGCATTACTTATATGCTTTATCCCTTTTGTTTCTCCTGCCTTTGCATTAATTATGGGAATTATTTTGTCATTATTGGGCATAAAAAACAAAGAAATAAACAAATACACTTCCTTTTCATTGAAAGCCTCAATTATATTGTTGGGTTTTGGAATGAATTTAACACAGGTGATAAGTGCTTCAAAAACCGGTTTTTATAATACGGCTATTTCTGTTTTGTTTGTTATGTTCTGGGGCTATGTATTAGCAAAAATACTTAAAGTTGATTCAAAAACAGCTACGCTCATATCGGTTGGTACTGCTATTTGTGGAGGAAGTGCCATTGCTGCGGTTTCACCGGTAATTAATGCAAAACATCATCAAACCTCTTTTGCCCTAATTGTTGTTTTTGTACTCAATGCAATTGCTTTAATTATTTTTCCGGTAATAGGTCATTATTTTCATTTAAGTCAGGTAACTTTTGGTAATTGGGCGGCTATTGCTATACACGACACAAGTTCTGTGGTTGGGGCAGGTGCTACCTATGGGGCTAAATCGCTTGAGGTAGCTACAACAGTTAAATTAATAAGGGCATTATGGATTATTCCTTTATCCATTTTTATTGCTTTGTTGCAACAAGATAAATCCTCAGGAAAACCAAAAATACCTTGGTTTATCGGCTTATTTATAATCAGCATATTGATTGCTAACTTTTTTACTTCGTATGCTACTCTTTTCAGCTATTTAAGTTGGATTGGAAAACGGGGAATGGTCATTGCTCTATTTTTAATCGGTTCAAGTATGTCTCTTTCTGATATAAAAGATGCCGGATTTAGGAGTTTCCTAATGGGCGTTTTGTTATGGTTACTTATAGGGGTAAGTTCGTTTATAGTGCTTTATAATCACTTTTAGTTTAATAACTTAATAGATAATAATATGATAACAACTATTTTGATTTTAGGATTTTTATTTGGTGCAATTTTGCAATATGCTAAACTGAATAAATACAATGTAATTAGTGGCTTAGCTTTACGCGAAAATTTTGCCGTAGCAAAAGCAATAGCCATTGCTATTGGTGTAGGAGCTATTTTGATAAATATTGAAATAGCAACGGGGCTTGCTTCCTACCATGTAAAGCCTTTTGTTGTGGGTGGTATAGTGCTTGGCGGTTTAATATTTGGTGTGGGAATGGCTATTCTTGGCTATTGTCCCGGCACTTTAGCAGTATCGCTGGGAGAAGGTTCTATTGATGCACTGATTGGTATTATCGGTGGATTATTGGGAGGAGTTGTCTATACTTTATTATTGCCTTTTATTAAGCCTGTTTTGGGCGCTAATTTAGGAGCTCTTTCATTAAACTCTGTAATGGGCACAAATACTTTATTTTTTATTTCTCTTTTTATTGTTGGACTTGTTTTTATCGTAGCTTCATTCTGGTTGCAAAGATTTGATAAAAATAAAGACCGAAAATGGATTTATTCAGGAATTGCATTGGCAATATTAAATGCGATTGTTTTTGCTTCTAATATTACCAATAGACCTATTGGTGCCTCAACAGCTTTTCCTTATTTCGGCGACTTAATTACAAATTTTATTGATAATGATTATTTTAATAAAATTAAAACTCCCGGTAATTGGGAAATAATATTTTTATCGGGAGCATTTATTGCCGGAATTGTAATTTCACTGATTCGGAAAGATTTTAAATTATCGATTTTACATACAAACTGGATTAAGTATAAGGGAAAATCTAAAATAAATCGTGCTATTTGGGCTTTTATTGGGGGTTTTATTTTAATTATTGGTGCACGTATGGCAGGCGGTTGTACAAGTGGGCATATTTTATCAGGAGGAATGCAATTAGCTTTTAGCAGTTTGGTATTTAGTGTTTTTGTATTTATCGGTTTGTTAATTACCGGAAAAATATTTTATAAGAAGAATTAATATAATAAACCGGCTATAAATGAGTTTATATGTATTTGTAAGTCAGAGGAATCGCTTTTAAAAGTGATTTGTTTTATAAAAATACTTTAGAGATTTATATAATGCCACAGATTCGCCAATAGTCGGACAGGTTGCACAAATTCTTAAATAATTTATTCATTTTTTCAATAGTTGTAGGGTTTACCCTGCGGTATCTATTAAAATCATGAAAGAAAGGCTTTAGCCAAACATAAATCTATGGCTAAAGCCTTTTTATTTACAGCAAATCTACCGTAGGCTAAAGCCTACGGCTATTGATTTTATTTACTATTGACTTCTTTAAAGGTGATTCCCCCGATATTTTCAGGTATTATACAAATAATTTGATTTAAATACTTAATTTTGTAATTTCGTTTATGAATTATCAAATCTAAGCAAAATGAGAAAATTTTTAATAATTTTATTTGTTCTGATTATTCCATTACAAGGATACAGCCAATATTATGAGAATAAAGAAAAAGCAAAAGAGGAAACTTCGCTTAGAGACAAACTATATTTTGGCGGATATTTGGGTTTGCAGTTTGGTACTTATACTTTAATTGATATATCTCCGTTAGTAGGATATAAAATTACACCTAAATTTCATGCAGGTTTGCGCTTTACCTATCAATACAGCAAAACAGAATACTATGGTTCTTCTTATGAATCGTCAAGTTATGGAGGTAGTGTTTTTTCTCGCTTCTATATTTTTAAAGGACTTTATGCTCAGGCAGAAGCTGAATATTTGAATATAGAGTATCTTGACCAAAATTTGCAAAAAACACGAATGTGGATTGACAGTTACTATATTGGTGGAGGATATTTCCAGCCTTTTGGTAAACGCGGCGGAATGTATTTTACAGTTTTATGGAATTTAAATCAAAACCAATATTCTCCGTATGAAAACCCGGTAATGCGTGTCGGTTTTACTTTTTAATATTGTTATTCAGTTGTTTAGGAAATAAAGAAGCTATCTTTATCTTGTAAAAAAGGTAAGTTTTTTCTTATTTTATTTAATTCTTCATAGGAGAGTTCTATCGTTTCGGCACGCTCTTGATTGGCTTTTGTTTTGCTAATTATTTCTCCCATTGGATTATAAATTGCAGAATCACCGCTATGCGGGTAATTGTTTCCGTCAAAACCAATGCGGTTTACTCCTGCAACGTATGCTTGGTTCTCAATAGCTCTTGCACGAAGTAATGCACTCCAATGAGCTACTCGTTTTTCGGGCCAATTGGCTACATAAATTAATAAATCATATTCATCAGTATTTCTGCTCCAAACCGGAAATCTTAAATCATAACAAATTTGCGGACGAATTTTCCATCCTTTGTAATTAATTAATGTGCTTTGTTTGCCTTGTTCGTAATGTTTGTCTTCGCCTGCCATGGCAAAAAGATGCCTTTTATCGTATTGTTCAATACCTTGTTTGGTAACAAATAAAAAGCGGTTGTAAAATTTATTATTCTCTTTGATGATAATGCTTCCGGCGATAGCCGCAGAAGAACTTTCTGCCATATTTTTCATCCAAGTTAACGTTTTTCCGTTCGGTTTTTCTGCAAATTCAGCCGGTTTCATTGAAAATCCGGTTGTAAACATTTCAGGGAGAATTATTAAATCGGTTTTTCCTGCCAAATCTTCAATAATTTTTTGAAAATTTGCAAGGTTTGCCTCTTTATTTTCCCAAATTAGATTTGATTGAACTATTGTAATTTTAAGCTTTTCAGTCATGACTGTATTATTTATTCAATGGCAAACTTTTCAGGATGATATCCTACTTTATCTTTATAATATTGCTTTATCTCGTAAATATCTTTTTCCATATCGCCTGTGGGGTAAAACATTTTGCCCATGCTCAGCTCTTTTTTTCCAAAATCAATATATGCAAGGCTAATGGGAACATCTGCTGCACGAGCAATCCGGTAGAAACCGGTTTTCCAATTCGGGTTTCTTTTTCGGGTACCTTCCGGAGTAATTCCTAATATAAACTCCTCTTTTTCTTTAAAAAGTTTTACTACTTCTGCTACTACACCACCGGTTTTTGAGCGGTCAACCGGTATTCCGCCCCACATTTTAATAAAAGGTGATGTGAAAAAGTTAAAAGCTTCTTTTTTTACGATTACTTTTGGTTTTACTCCCATAGCCCAATTTGCCAGTTTTCCCATAAAAAAATCAATATTACTGGTATGGGGCGCTATTATGGTAACATATTTTTTTTCATTGGGTGCTCCTCCTATGGTTTTCCAGCCGATTAGCCAAAGAATAAAGTATGCAATTTTTCTTAATAACATATTTTATGGTAAAAAAACTTTAATTTTGAATGACAGAATGGTTAAATGATTGAATGACAGAATGATTAAATGATTGAATGAGAGAATGTATAGGATGAAAAATAACAATTCCTTCATTCTCTCATTTTATCTTATTCTTGAAATAAAATTTTAATGTGTTGTTAAAGGAAAATTTTTCATTAATTCGTTTACTTCGGTACGTACTGCATCAATAACGGCTTCATTTTCCACATCCATTATCACTTTATCAATTAAATCAACAATTTTAAGCATGTGTTCTTCTTTCATTCCGCGAGTAGTTACCGCAGGTGTTCCAACACGTAAACCTGAGGTTTGAAAGGGTGAACGGGTATCGAAAGGCACCATATTTTTATTAATGGTAATATCTGCTCTTTCCAAGGCTTTTTCAACCACTTTACCGGTTACTTCGGGTACTTTTGTACGCAAATCAATCAACATTGAATGGTTATCTGTTCCGCCGGAAATAACTTTATAGCCTTTTTCCATAAATGCTTTTGCCATGGTTTGAGCATTTTTAAGGACTTGTTTTTGATATTCTTTAAATTCATCGGTTAAAGCTTCGCCAAAAGCTACTGCTTTAGCTGCAATTACATGTTCTAAAGGACCGCCTTGTGTTCCCGGAAATACTGCCGAGTCAAGTAATGATGACATCATGCGGATTTTACCTTTGGGTGTTTTTTTACCGTATGGATTTTCAAAATCTTCGCCCATCATAATAATTCCACCGCGTGGACCCCTTAATGTTTTATGGGTTGTAGATGTTACTATATGAGCATAAGGTAGAGGATTTTTTAATAGTCCTGCGGCAATTAGTCCTGCAGGGTGTGAAATATCAAACATTAATAATGCACCTACTTTATCGGCAATGGCACGCATACGCTCATAATCCCAATCGCGTGAGTAAGCCGATGCTCCACCTACAATTAATTTAGGTTTTTCTTTAATTGCCAGTTCTTCCATTTCATCGTAATCAACCGTTCCTGTATCTTCTTTAACATTGTACGATACGGCACGGTATAATATGCCTGAATAATTTACAAATGAGCCATGCGTAAGGTGTCCGCCATGCGAAAGGTTTAAACCGAGAAATGTATCTCCGGGTTTTAGTGTAGCAAGCATTACCGCTGCATTGGCTTGTGCTCCTGAGTGTGGCTGAACGTTTGCCCAGGCTGCTCCAAATAGTTTTTTTACCCGATCAATGGCTAATTGCTCTGTTTGATCCACAATTTGGCAACCGCCATAGTATCTTTTACCGGGATAACCTTCGGCATATTTATTGGTTAACCAGCTGCCCATAGCTTGCATTACTTGCTCACTGACAAAGTTTTCGGAGGCAATTAACTCTATACCGTGTAATTGACGTTGATGTTCCTTCTCGATTAAGTCAAAAATTTCTATATCTCGTTCCATTAATTATAATTTAGAGTTTAATAATGAGTTTTTGTTTGAGCAAAAGTAAGAAAAAATTTGATTACTAACAGACAGCCTATTGTATAACATTTATTATTGACGAATTTTAGAACAATTCACCCCTATTGCATGTAATAGCTTAAACCTAAATTCATGGTTTTACCACTATTTTACCGGAAAAATATTCAACAGGTTTACATCGGTAGTCGGACAAGTTTTAAACATCTACGACGTTTTTATTTTAACCACAAAGAGCACAAAGGACACTAATCCGCCGGTAGTCGGACATGGTTTTGCCTACGGCAAATGTTTTATCATACGTGAACACTGGTTTACACAGATATTTTATTTTTTTACTGATTAGTTACCGGTAATTAACGACCGGTTACAATATATTTACGGGAATGAACTCCTAAGGGGTTAAATATCAATTCTATGGAAGTGTTAAACGCTGTAAGGAGCTTCGCACGCTGACAGGTTTTTGCATGGGTGTACTAAACACTGTCAGGAGCTGACGCACGCTGACCGGTTTAGGGTTGCGCGCGGGCTTGATGTGTGCTTGTGGCAGGGATTGCAGCGGTAGCTCCCGATGGTGAAAAATATACAAAACCAAAAGGGAAAGAGCGACCAACGGAAGCTCCTTTGCCTTTTTAGGTTTTGTTATTTTTTACTATCGGGACTACAAGCGGAAAGCCCGTTTGCCACCCAAAAAAATAAATATTTGTTTGGTTTGGCTTATGCTTTCCACTTTATTTCTTCAAAATTTTTTTCATTTGCAATTTTACGCGAAAGCAAGAAAAAATAATCGGATAAACGGTTTATGTATTTTGTCAGGTTTTCATCAATTTTGTTTTCAAGGCTTATTTTAACAATTAAGCGTTCGGCTCTTCGGCAAATACTGCGGCATACATGGCAGTATGCCACCGTTTGTTCGCCACCCGGAAGTACAAAGCTTTTTAAGGGAGGAAGTTTTTGGTCTATTTTGTCCATTTCTTGTTCCATTTCCAAAATATCTTTTTCGGTAATTTCGGGCATTTTAAATTTTACTTTTTTATCGCCAAGCGCCAAAAGTGAGCCTATATTAAAAAGGTGATGTTGTATTTTAATTAAAAATTCATTGTCTTCTTTCTGCAAATTTGCCGAACGTAGAAGTCCGACAAAAGAATTGAGTTCATCAATGGTGCCGTATGCTTCAATTCGTTCATGGTATTTTGGAACACGCTCGCCACTTAATAAGGAGGTGTTTCCTTTATCGCCTGTTTTTGTATATATTTTCATACTTTATTGATTTTCAATATTATGCTAATGATACAATGTTTTTATTAATATAGTCCGCTTCGATTTCACCATCGCGTAAGCGAATAATACGGTGCGCATGTAAAGCTATATCTTCTTCATGAGTTACTAATATTATGGTATTTCCCATTTGATGAATTTGAGAAAATAAATGCATAATGTCAATGGATGTTTTTGTATCAAGATTTCCGGTAGGTTCATCGGCAAGAATAATGGAAGGGTGATTTACCAAAGCTCTTGCCACGGCAACTCTTTGTCTTTGTCCGCCCGAAAGTTCATTGGGTTTGTGCATAACCCTGTCTGAAAGTCCTACTTGCTCAAGCACTTCCAGTGCGCGTTGTTTGCGTTTTTCGCTTCCTAATCCGGCATAAACTAAGGGTAGCATCACGTTTTCGAGTGCCGAATATCGGGGCATCAGGTTAAATGTTTGAAAAACAAAGCCTATTTCTTTGTTGCGTATTTCGGCTAATTGGTCGTCTTGCAACTTGCTAACGGCTTGTCCGTTTAAGATATATTCACCGCCTGTGGGTGTATCTAAGCACCCGATTATATTCATAAAGGTTGATTTGCCGGAACCGGAGGGTCCCATAATGGCAACATATTCACCGGCATTGATGTTTACGCTAATATTCCGAATGGCTTTTACTACCTGTGTTCCAACCTGATAGAATTTTTTTAGTTCAGTGCATTTAATAATTTCACTCATTTTGCTTTATGATTTAATTATTCTCCCCATATAAAATCAGGGGTAAAGATAGTTTTTTTTGTGGCAATTATCAATACCTGATTATATAATGTTCTTTACTGAGTTCTCTTCTGAAAAAAACAATTCCTATCTGAAATAAATCGATGCTTACGCGTACTTTCGGATGTGCTTTAATTTGTTCCCATGCATGCTCCATATCTTCCGACCAGTGAATATCGTCAAAAATAAATATGCTTTCGTTATGAACTTTATCAAGGCATTGGTGAAAATAATTTAAGGTAGCTGTGCTTGTATGATTTCCATCGAAATAGACAAAATCCAGGGTGTCGATTTTTTTTAAAAGCAAAGGTAAAACATCTTCAAATTTGCCTTTATATATGTTGATATTCGTTAAGTTTAAGTTTTCAAAAGTTGCTTTTGCAGTTTCGTACAATGATTTATCACCCTCAATGGTGTGCAAATTTACTTTTTTTGATATTCCTATATAGAGTGAGCCAATTCCCAGCGAGGTGCCAATTTCTATTGCATTTTTAATCTTAAAATATTCCGTAATCCTGAAAAGTAGTTTTCCGTATTTTTTCCGGCTTGATGAACTTTTTGCAATTTCACTAATTTTTCTGCTTTTTGCTTTTAGTACTTTAGAACCTGCCCCAAAGTCTTCAATAAAAACATGGTTTTTGTTTTTTTTATAATTTTTAAATATTTTATCGATTTTCTTTAATTCCGGATTTTTTTTTCGGGTAAAAAGCACTTTTCGTGCAAATTTGTAAATAAAAGGAGAGTGGATGCCGTGTCCGTAATAATATTTTGATTTGATAAAATAGTTTAAATAGCGAATTGCAAATTTTAATTTATCCTGCATTTTAGTTTAGCTCAGAATTATTTTTTAAGTTGTTCAATCTCTTTACGTAGCTTATTAATTTCATCAATAAGTACATTTTCTTTTTTCTTTTGATCCTCCATTGTTTTTGCAATTGCTTTCAGGTGTTCTGATTTTATTTTTTTAATTTCTTCTTCATATAATTTTCGGATATTAGCTATTTCTTGATCTTTTTCTTTTAGTGTACGTTCAAATTCTTCTACTTTAAAGTGTTCTTTTTCATTTTCTTTTCTTAGTTCTTGCAATTGTTTTTGTAGTTGTTCTATTTCTGTCTGAATATTCAAAAGGGAGCTATTATTCCAAGCAAGTACTTTTATTTTAAATACTTTTCCTTTAATATCTTTAAGAGGAATAAAAATACTTGAAAGAGCAATATTTTTTTGTACAACTTGAAAATGTTGTTCCAAAGTATGCATTTTACCAATACGAAGACTATTTTTTATTTTATCCAGCGCAATATCTTCTTCAATGGTTTCGCGCATAAAAGTATAATCCCAGTAGTTTGTATGCAGTAAAATATCTTTTGATTTTTTAAAGAGCTCAACAAAAGCATTGTTCATTTCCAATATATTACCTTCTAAATCTAAATCGGCAACCAACATTAAAGTATCAATTCCTTGAACCAATAATTCATTTTCTTTTTTAATACCTTCTAGTTGCTGCTTTTCTTTTTCAAGATTTAGTATTGTAACGTTACTTTCTTTATTATCTCTTCTTAAAGCCATTACTCTATTCTCGGCTTTTTCCAGTTTGTTCCGGGTATTTCTGAAAATACGCGAAATGGCAAAAGAAGCGCCCAATGTTTTACTTAGTTCATCAATAAATTCAAGCTCAAAATGTTTAAATTTTTGTAAAGATGCCAATTCTATTATTCCAAAAACTTTATTTTCCAGCTTAATGGGAATAACAATAATATTTTTGGGCTTTGCCTCGCCAAATCCTGATGATACCTTGAAATAATCCTCTGGAATATCCGTAATATTTAGGGTTTTACGTTCAAGTGCAACTGTGCCGACAATTCCTTCGCCAAGCATTACAGAGCGTACGTAATGTTTTTCTTTACCAAAAGCAATACTCCCAACAAGGTCAAAGGTATTTCGTTTCTCGCTTGAAGGTAAATAAATTGCTCCCATAGGAACATTCAGATAAGCAACTAAATTACTTAAAATTTCTTTGGCATGTTTTGTCGGTTCGTCAAAGTTTTTTCGTAAAACTTCCGAAAAACCGGTAAGTCCTTTACGTATCCACTCATTTACAAGGGTAGCGTTTGTTTCGGCTTTGAGTTGTCTGTTCAGGCTGCGGATATGTTTATCAATGGCTTTAATTTCCGGGAAAATAGCTTTGTCAAAGTTTTCTTCGTTTAATAATTTTGCATCTGAGCGCATTAATGCTTTTAGCATTTGTACGCTTAAATTTAGTTTTTCCGAAAAATCATTCATTAATTTTTGAAGCTCTTGATAATCATCATTTGGAAGAACTTCGGGCGCACGGGCTTTAATACCGCCTATCCACGATTTAAAATAATTTTCGCTTGCTTTGACAAAACTGCCAAATTGCTTGGCTGATCTGTTATGGAAATAAAAACTTAGGGCGATATTTGTTAGAAGCAATAAAATAATAATTAATGCAGATAATCGATTTGCCTTAATTTGCAAGGCATGTAATTTATCGCTGATTTTATTTATTCCTATATCTATTTTTTTGTAATTCCCGCTCATGTTCATTCTTATTCCTTGATGTTCATTTACACCAATTTGTAGTACTTTACGGGCATACTGATTAAAAACTTTTTTGTATTCGGTAAGCTGATCTATTAAACGTAAATATTTATAATTTCCTGAAAGTTGATAATTTTTTTCAAGCGTTTGAATGCTTGCATTTATCGAGTTATTAATCATATTGAGTAATTGCAAATCGCTGTGCGAATAGAAAATTTTTCGATAATTTTTTGCTTGCTTAAAATAATTTTTTGTTTTTGTGATGCCTTTTAAAATGCCAAACTTTTCTTCGCATGACTTTTCGGTTACTAATAGATGACTATAAATGCCGGAGCGTTCATTTCCTGCTTCTTTCAAGTATTTAAGTAGCAAATTATTTGAAATACGTAAACTTTGAATGTTATCTGAAATATTGGTGTACAAAAGTTGTGTTTCCGAATCGTTATACCAAGAATTTACACTGCGCAAATTTTCTAAACTGTTCTCTATTTTATCAAAGCCGCTTGAAAGTTGTTTGGTATATTTATTTTCGCCGGTATCAAAAAACAGCTCATCAAAATAGCTTTTATTTATAAAGTTTTTTTGCAGATTTTTAATTTCTGTCAAATTATCTTTTAAGCGGTAAAGATTTTTAAGGGTATTGTCGTTTTTTAAATGCCATTGAAAAAAGACAAAAGCATAAAGGGCAATTAAAAGCAGAAAAAATGCATTAATTGCAATAATCTTAGCAAATTGAGTTTTTGTAGTATTCTTTTTAAACAATTTTTATAGTTTAAAGATGATTATTCTTTACATTTTTACAAACTTACATATATTTTTTTACTCTTAAAACCAAAAAAGTATTTTTTACTGTATTTAAACAAATAAAGTGCCGATTTTAAACAAAGGGTTTTTGGTATATTTTTAATTTTGGCTAAGATCCATTTAATTCAACAAAATGAAGAATTGATAAGTATGTATCAATGTTGTTTAGTTAACAATATTTATAATATGCTGTACATTAATTTGTTATGTTTGTTGTAGTAATATTTTCTATATTTTAATTATATAGTTTTATATTTTTTAATACCTTAAATCCGCAACTATCTTCTACTGCAAAGCCAGTACCATGTCCGACTACCGGCGGATGCGCGCCATTATTGGGAATGCTCGTTTTTCGATACTCACCGTAACTGATGCTACGTTTGCGTGTCTCAAAACTGTGCTACACCAATACTGACACACATTCTGGCTTTTCACTACGAACATAGTTGCGGATTTAAGGTAATACTAAACAGGCTGAAAGCCAAATTTATACTAAACCAATGGCAACGCCTTGGGATAAATCAAACACTATACAAAAGCAGCCTGAAAGGCTAAGTTAAATTGCACTTACAGTGCGAATACTAATTTTATTTTCGTATCTAACCCAAGGCGTTGCCATTGGGCTAAATTAACTAAGGCTTTCAGCCTTAAAAATAATTATACTAAATAAATCACTAATTTGTTTCATTACAGTATATTACAAATAATTCTTAACTAAACTACATTGAATTATGTATGGTAAATTATAAACTTCATAATTCGTAAATCGGTGTTCCTTGTTCGTACATCAAATGAATAACGAACACCGAATAAGGAATGACGATTTTAGAAGTTTTACAAGAATACGAGTATCATACATATCTGTTAAGTTTAACAAGCTTGTTAATGCTTAATTTTTAAAAGTAAGGAACAAATGTTTATCTTTGATTGTTTGTTTAGAACAGATTATTTAATAAAAATCTAATCATTTTGCACAATAAATTAACGATATACAAAGCTTCTGCCGGCTCAGGGAAAACTCATACTTTAACCGAAGAGTTTTTAAAACTGGCAATAAAGTATCCCGAGAACTTTAAGCATATTTTGGCAGTTACTTTTACAAATAAAGCTGCCGAAGAGATGAAAGTACGTATTCTGGAAGCTTTAAACGAATTAGTAAAACACGGAAATAACGCGGGTTTTTATTCTGTTTTTCAAAAATCTTTTCCCGATTACAGTGAAATTGATTTATTGAAACGTGCGCGTATCGTTCGCGATAATATTTTGCACAATTACAGTTTTTTCTCGATAAATACGATTGATAGTTTTGTTCAAAAAGTGATACGTGCTTTTACTTTTGAAATTGGTGTGCAAAGCGGATACCGTATTGAGCTGGATACCGAAAAAGTAGTTGATGAATTAACCGAATTGTTAAGTCAGGCTACCGATGAGAATGAATATTTAAAAAATTGGCTCATAAATTTTGCACATCATAAAATTGATGACGGTAAAAGCTGGGATTTTCGGGGAGAAATTAAAGATTTGGCAAAAGAAATTTTTAAAGAACAATTTCAAGCATTAGAGCCTGAAAATAGTGATGAGGAAAAGGATGAGTTTGTAAAAATAAGTTCTTATTATACCGATTTACAAAAAATTAAGAGTGCATTTACCGGAAAACTCAAAATATACAGTCAGAAAGCAAAAGGAATTCTGATAAAACACAATGCGCTTGAGCAAAATTTGGGTGGAAATTTTAAAATCATCAGGAATTATCTGCTAAAAGGAATTATTGAAAATCAAGATGATAAATTACTACCGAATAAAACCGTAAATAATGCCATTGATACCGTTGAAAAGTGGTATGCAAAAAGTGCTTCGACAAATGTAAAAAATACGGTTACTTCTCTTTATCACGAGCTAAATCCAATATTGAAAGATATTTTAAATTTATTGGATAATGATTTGGCCGAGTATATTTCGGCAAATAATATTTTATCCAATTTTCATGCATTTGGTATTCTTACCAGTCTTGCCGACTTATTGCCCGAATACAGGCAAGATAATAACTTACTTTTAATCAGTGATACTACGCGTATTTTAAAAGAATTGGTTGCAGGAAATGATGCACCTTTTATTTATGAAAAAATTGGAAATAAATACCGTCATTTATTGATTGATGAATTTCAGGATACCTCAGGCTTTCAATGGGAAAATTTTAAGCCTTTAATTAAAAATTCTTTATCCGAAAATAATGCTAATTTAATTGTAGGCGATATTAAGCAATCAATTTACCGTTGGCGCGGAGGCGATTGGCGATTGCTTTTAAAAGGTGTGGAACAGGATATCGGGAAATACTACATTGAAGATAAAAATTTGGATACAAATTGGCGCAGTAAAAAGAATATTGTTGATTTTAACAATTATATTTTTAAAAATGCAGCGCAAGTTTGCCAAAATATTTTTAATCTGAAATTAAGTTCTTTATCTGAAGATGACTTAATTGATTTTGGTAAAGAATTAAGCGACATTATTTTAAATTCGTACAAAGATACATACCAAAAATTGCCTAAAAGAGCGGATAAAAATGGCGGTAGCGTACGGATTGAATTTATCGAGCAAGAAAGCCGTTCAAAAAATCAATACAAAGAAAAAGTACTGGAATTGCTTCCGCAACGTATTGAACAATTAATTCTTGAAAGAAAATTTAATGCCGGAGATATTGCCGTATTGGTACGTACCAACAAGCAAGGTAAAGAAGTTGCCGAAATACTTTTGGATTATATGAGTTCGCCGGAGGCAGAAGTTCAGTATCCGATTATTTCTTCCGAATCTTTATTCTTGAGCAATTCTTATGCTGTACGTATTTTAATTAATGCGCTTTATTTTGTTAATAATCAAAATGATAAACTGCATTTGACCGCTTTGGCAAGCGAAATAATCAGGTATTTGAATAATACAACTACAACACATAAACATTTTGAGCAAAATAATATTGAACATTCCGAAATTATTCCCAAAGCATTTTTTAATGAACTGGAAAACTTGAAAAAGAACAATTTATTTCAAATTTGTGAGCAATTAATTGAAATTTTCGGTTTAAAAACCATTAAAGACCAAAATGCTTACATACAAACTTTTCAGGAAGTTGTTAAAGAGTTTACCGGAAACGATTCTGTTGATATGGAACAATTTCTGAAATGGTGGGAAGAACGCGGTAAAAATAAATCGGTTTTACTATCCGACCAAGATAGTTCATTAAAAATTATGACCATTCATAAATCAAAAGGTTTGGCTTTCGGGGTGGTTATTCTTCCGTTTTTTGATTGGGGCTTGGAAAAATCGGCACTTTCGCGTACCATTATTTGGACACACCCCCAAAAACCGCCTTTTAATAAATTTAAAGTTGTGCCTTTGGTTTATCGTAATGCTTTATCAATAAGTACTTTTAAAAAAGAATATTACGAGGAAACGCTTTATACGCTGATGGATGCATTAAATATGATGTATGTTGCTTTTACGCGTCCAAAGGAGGAATTAATTGTATATGCACCTTTTAACAGTAAACTAAAAGAAACCAAAAATGTAGCCGATTTATTGCAATTACTTTTAAGCGATAAAATGTTTGTTACTGACGAAAAAGGCTATATTCCGGTTCCTGATTTTTTTAATGTAAATGAAAATATTTTGGAAATTAGTTCGGAGCTTAAAACTTATGATAAAAAAAATGAAACGAAACCGGAGAACAGTTTTGAATTAGAAGAGTATCCGGTAAGCGATTGGACCAAAAAATTAAATATTTTGCATCATGCCGAAGATTTTTTTATACAAAGTATAAAATATATTGAAGATAAAGTAAATTATGGAAGTTTAATGCATGAAATTTTTGCGCGGATTAAAACACCCAAAGATATTGATTTTGTGTTAAATGAACAGTATTACGATGGTAAAATCAACTCGAAAGAATTGGATAATCTACGTATAAAAATAAAATCAATTATTGAGGATGAAAAAGTGGCTGATTGGTTTTCGGATAAATGGAAAGTGAAAAATGAAGATGCAATTTTAGATGAAGACGGAAGTCTGAAAATTCCCGACAGGGTATTAATCGGTAAAGATAAAACTATAGTAATTGATTTTAAATTCGGGCAAGCACGGCCCGAGCATCACGAACAAGTGGGAAAGTATATGTATCTATTACAAAAAATGAATTATCCACATATTGAAGGCTATTTATATTATGCCGAAACCCGAAAAGTTGTAAAAGTGGAGATAAATAATATAATGGATTTTGAATATAAAAAATGAAGAAATATATTAATTTATCACTGATACCGGTAATTATTTTACTGTTAGGATACTATGCTTTTGTTCCGGGTGATAAACCAAAGCCAAAAGCAATAAACAAAAAAACACATTGGCTAAATACTGATACTGTATTAGAAAGGCATTATGATTCAATTATAACACCAAAAATTGATGCATGGTTTAAAAAACTGTATAAAAACAGTAGGTTTAACGGAAATATTTTGGTAGCGCAAAACGGAGTAATTCTTTACGAAAATTCATACGGATATGCCGATTATAAACGTAAAGATACTTTAACGCTGAAACACCGGTTTCAAATAGGCTCGGTTTCCAAACAATTTACCGCTATGGCAATTATGATATTGCACCAACGCGGCTTAATTGATTACAAGGACAGTATTCAAAAATTTTTCCCTGAATTTCCTTATAAAGGTATTACAGTGTATCAGTTGCTTACACATCGTTCCGGTTTACCAAACTATAATTATTTTTGTGATTTTTATACCGATAAGGAAACTACTATTTATAATAAAGATGTTCTGCAATTGATGATTGATAGTGTACCTCTTGTTTACTATCCGCCCAACCAAGGTTTTCATTATTGCAATACGAATTATGCCCTTTTGGCAGCAATAGTTGAACAAGTTAGCGGAATTCCTTTTGAAAAATTTGCAAATAGTGAAATTTTCAATAAAGCCGGAATGTGGAATACTACTATTTTTGTTAAAGGCAAACATCAGCGAATTTATAAAGCCGCCAAAGGTTATCATTATAAATGGGAAGAAGCCTTACATACTTATCAGGATGGAGTTACCGGAGATAAAGGAGTTTATACCACAGTTGAAGACTTATTGCGTTGGGATAAAGCACTTTATGCAAGTAAACTTATTCCCGATAGTAGTTTGCAAAAAGCCTTTGAATATCCGGCTATACGTAAAAACAGTATTCATGCCTATGGTTTTGGTTGGCGATTAAGAAAATGTATTGATGATAGTAAAATAATTTATCACGGTGGTTGGTGGCGCGGGTTTAATGCACTTTTTGTACGTGATATTAAAAATAAAGTTACAATTGTAATTTTAAGTAATATTCGTACACGTAGTTTTTCAAGTTCCTATCAAGATTTGTTGGATTATTTTGATGTGGAACGTATGAAAAAGCGTAAACTTTTTGAAGAAAAAAGGCTAAAAATTCAGATGGACAGTTTAACTAGTCCGTAAATGGGAGAATAAGTTATACCTAAATTGAGCGATTATAACGGAGTTATAATCGCTCTTTGAGGTTATACTCAACCTGTTATGATTTAAACGTTCAAATATCCTTTCGGCTTATTTGAAGTTTGTAAATCAGGTATAAGTTAATACAAGAAGTTTAAGCCAATATATAATCCGCTTGTACCGTCTTGTTCATTGGTTGCCATACCATAATCAATAGCTACTATAAAATTATCATTCATTGCAAAATGCAATCCTGCACCAAAACTCATATGCAAGCTTTCAGGGTTATAATTTACCCAACTTTGATATTGTGCCGGAATATTGCTTCTATTAAAAACATAAGGGTCAACAACACGTCCCATATCAGCAAATCCACTAAGCGCAATATAAAAATTTTGCTTTAAAAACTGTGTTTTTAATACTTTCCAGCGAAATTCAAAGTTGGCAAAAGCCATTCCATCGCCTACAACACGGTTTCTTAATATCCCTCGTAAAGTTTTAGACCCACCTAAACCATCTCTAATATTATACGAGTCGTATAAGTAAGGTAAAATATAGAACGGAATATCACCGCTTGTTTTGGTTTGATAACTTAAACGGTATGCAAAAGTTAAGGTTTTCGGAACAAGGGTAAAATATTGTCGATGAATTAAAATTAATGCAGTTGCTGTTGAACTGTATTCACCCATAAATTTCGGTCCGATTAAAAACAATGCTTCACTCCACATACCACTGTTTGGATTGGGCTCATTATCACGGGTATCAAAAACAAAGCCTGTTTTAAAGAAAGCATTATTTCCGCCACTTTTTTGTTCGTCTTTAATAACCCCCCAATCAACATATAAATCGTATAAACCGGCTGTATCCGGTAATTTATCGGCTTCATCTTTACCTTCGTTAAGTTTGGCAATATCTACCGAAGCAATTTTACTGCCTAGATAAGTAATTCCTGCTAACCACCTTAGTTTCCTTCCTATTATACTGCCTTGAAAGTCTGCTTTCAAAACAACTACTTTGCGCTCGTGCCTGTAAAACATTCTTGAAATATAATCAGGGCTTGTATCATCTTCATAATTTGCATTATAATACGATTGATAACCATTAAATCCATAAAAGTTTAAAGCTTTTTCAGTCCTGTATGATGCTTCAGCCGTTGTACGGATACCCGGTATCAACTTATCGCTATCGTATCTGAAAACATTGTTCCCGTTTCCTTTGGTTGAGCGCGACCACTCCAAATAAATAGAATGATCATAAAGAGGATACCTGCTTCCATCACCAAAAAAATACAGATTTGCTAAAACTCCATATTGAAATCCAATATCCGAATTATAAGCAACAACCGGTAATGCTCCAAAGTTAAAACCTGTTTTTACTTGTTCTTCTTCGGTTTTTGTACTGTCTGTTTGACTGTAGGTAGTTGAAATTAAGCTAAAAAATAGAAACGCAAATAAAATAGTTTTTTTCATTATAAATAAGTTTTAGATTAGGAATTGATTACAACCTAAATTGAGCGATTATCTACTTCAATAAGCATCAATCTATTGAGTTAAAAAGATTTACAAAAAAAGACTCAAATACCAACCGGTATTCTTACTTTTTTTCTAAATTTTTTAATCTCAATATCTTGGCACTTATTTTTGTACATAATCACTCAATTTAGGTACAAATCTAACAAAATATTAAAAATATAAGCTATTTTGTTAAAAAAAATATAAATTTGACAAGGAAACCTAATTATTAATTGATTAAACTTTTATGCAATGAAAAAAGTATTAAAAATAGTTTTATATGTTGTTTTGGCTATTGTTTTAGTCTTTGCCGGATTAATTGTTACGGCGGTTATTACTGATTATAAACCTGCTGAAACCGTAGAAATTTATAAAGGAAAAGCCAATTTTGCAGTTCCCGATAGTTTGCAATTTGATATTATGTTGTGGAATATCGGCTATTGCGGCTTAGATGCAAGTATGGATTTCTTTTATGATGGAGGCACTCATGTACGACCCGATAAAAAAAATGTAACAGAGAACCTTGAAGCTGTCCTTTCTTTTTTAAAAGACCATCAAGATGTAGATTTTTTTCTTATTCAAGAAGTAGATAAAGATTCAAAACGAAGTTATCATATCAATGAATACGATAGTATTCATTCTGCATTAAACAATTACGATGCTTTTTTTGGGAAAAATTATGATGTATTTTTTGTTCCTACTCCGCCTACTGAACCCTACGGAGAAGTGCTTTCCGGTTTAATGACATTAACAAAATTTTCACCCGAAGAAGTTATTCGGCATCAGTTTCCCGGAAATTACGCTTTCCCAAAAGGATTATTTATGCTTGATAGGTGTTTTTTGGTTAGCCGGATACCGGTTTCTAACGGAAAGCAGTTATTGATTATTAATACCCATAATTCGGCTTATGATGATGGCAGTTTACGTGCAGGGCAAATGAAATATTTAAAAAAAATCTTGGAAGCTGAGTATGCCAAAGGCAATTATGTACTTGTTGGAGGTGATTGGAATCAATGTCCTCCGGGATTAGAACCCGAAATCCCCGGATATAAATTTGATACTCAAGATTATGTTCCAATTAGTAAAGATTATATGCCTGCAGATTGGAAATGGGTATATGCCAATAATGTCCCTACGAATAGGAGAGTGGCAACTCCTTACGATAAATCAACAACTCCTACTACGGTTATCGATTTCTTTTTGGTTTCGCCAAATATCGAAAATATATCTATTGAAAATATTGATTTGGATTTTCAACATTCCGATCATCAACCAGTTAAGGCAAGTTTTCATTTACTTAAATAAATTTACAAATGAAAACAATCGGATTATTGGGTGGGATGACATGGCATTCCACCCTTGAATATTATCGCTTATTTAATGAGCTTGTTTATCAAAAGCTGGGCGGACAAAACTCTGCAAAAATATTGCTTTACAGTTTTAATTTTAGTGATTTAAGAACATGGCAGACTTCTGATACTGCATTGCTTGCAGAACATTTGGCAAAAGAAGCAAGAAAATTGGAAAAAGCCGGTGCTGATATTATTTTAATTGGAGCAAATACAATGCATGAATATTATCCGCAGGTTCAAAATTTGCTTACAATACCGGTTTTGCATATTGCCGATGCTGTTGGTTTGGAAATTGTAAAGAGCAAGCTTAAAAGAGTATTATTATTGGGTACAAAATATACAATGCAAGGCGATTTTTATAAAAATAAACTTGCCGAATATGATATTGAAACTATAGTACCCGATGAAAATCAACAAAAAATAATTCATGAAATTATTTATACAGAACTTACACATGGTATTATTAACGATAACTCTCGAAACAGCTATCTTCATATTATTAATAGTATTCGGCAAAATGACAAAATAGAAGGAATCATTCTCGGCTGTACCGAAATTCCTCTTTTAATAAAACAAGAACATACAAATTTGAAAGTGTTTAATACAACTTTAATTCATGCAAAAGCAGCAGTAGAGTTTACACTTTCTACCTAACAAAAAGTTCCGAAATATTCTAACAAAAGCCGATTATTATCTATCTGAATGATTTTACACAAAGTATAATAGATAAACGTAAATAAAAATATAAGCAAGCAAAGCTATATTTTTTTGGTACTACTGCGAATTTAATGGAAACAGAAAAAAATGAATCTTAATAATGTGTTTTTATAGAACTATTTGGGTTGGATGACTGAAGTTAGATGACCGAAGTTTGTTTACTTTTGACATCTAACTTCTAACATCCGACCTGTTAATCAAAATAGTACATTACCCAATAAAATGGTAGTAGAACCATATATTAAAAGGCTGCCAAGATAAACCCGACAGCCTTTTTAAAAGCTTACACAGATGTGAAAGATGCCAAAAGCTCCCCACTTAACGTCCGAAACGTTCCGTTTATTGCTAATGCAAAGAAACGACTTTTTTACGAAAAATAAAAATTGGTTGCCGAACTATTTTGGCTTTGCAGTAGAGAATAGTTGCGTATGCAAGGTGAAAAATGTGTTTATAGTTCCCAAACTTTTTTAGCAATATTAGATAAATTGCTGTTTTCCAAAAAAGAACATTTTTGATAAGGGCTTCCCTTAAAATTGTGTTGTTCAATAAACCATGCAATTTTTAAATTTCTGTATGCAAATAGTATGCAAATAAAAAAAGAGCTGCAAAAATAATACTTGCAACTCTTTTATTATCAGGTATCGAGAGTGAGACTTGAACTCACGACCTTCCCGATACGCATCGGGACGCTCTTTCCTTTTTAAATTTCTGTATGCAAATAAAAAAAAGTTGCAAAAATAGTAATTGCAACTCTTTGGTTATCTGGTAGCAAGCGTGAGGCTTAAACTCACGATCTTCCCGATATGCATCGGGACGCTTTTCCTTATTTTGTAACTTTTATTAATTCAGTAATGAAATTTTTTAGAATTTTAATCTAAATGAAAATAAATAAAAAAGCCCGAATATTTCGGGCTTTTGTAGCGAGAGTGAGACTTGAACTCACGACCTCATGATTATGAATCATGCGCTCTAACCAGCTGAGCTACCTCGCCATTTATAATTTGAACTTTTTTCTCAACTTGCAAGAACGACCTTCCCGATTATTATCGGGACGCTCTAACCAGCTGAGCTACCTCGCCATTTATAATTTGAACTTTTTTCTCAACTTGCAAGAACGACCTTCCCGATTATTATCGGGACGCTCTAACCAGCTGAGCTACCTCGCCATTTATAATTTGAACTTTTTTCTCAACTTGCAAGAACGACCTTCCCGAT
>Ga0256840_1001455_pt1 | contig 22265 bp, 21 predicted proteins | sample 355202metaG_FD_185969 | JGI IMG/M metagenome (GOLD analysis project Ga0256840, IMG submission 185969) | Hydrothermal vent microbial communities from Mid Atlantic Ridge, Atlantic Ocean - 355-202 | ecosystem: Environmental > Aquatic > Marine > Hydrothermal vents | place: Atlantic Ocean: Mid...
ACCTAGAAAATCTCTCAACTGGAAAACTCCCAATGAAGTTTTCTTTGGTTCAAAAATGGCTGCTTAAGGATAAAATTGATATGATTTATAAATTCAAAAATTGCACTTCAGATTTAAATTTTGGCTTAAAAAAGGAATATAGATTGAAACATCCAGAACCAATTAATAATGAAATAGAATTAAACCCTAAAAAATATATAGTTTCAAAAACAGATCCTAAAGGAATTATTGAGTATGGTAATGACTATTTTGTAGAAATTTCCGGATACAGCGAAATTGAACTTATTGGAAAACCTCATAATATTATAAGACACCCTGATATGCCAAAAGTTGTGTTTAAAATGATGTGGGACAGAATAAATGAAGCAAAAAACATCATGGCAGTTGTCAAAAACCTTGCTAAAGACGGCAGTTATTACTGGGTTGTCACAGAGTTTGAACCAAAGATAGACCCAATCACAAATAAAATAATTTCACATACTGCTTACAGAAAAGCCGCTCCAAGAAAAGCAATCAACACAATCGAACCAATTTATGAAAAATTACTTGAAATTGAAAAAGAAGGTGGTATGGAAGCTAGTGAGAAGTATCTTCGAGGTTTTTTTGAAGAAAGACAAATCAGTTATGATGATTTCATTGATGAACTGACAGGGAACAAAGGGCTGTTTAAAATTTTCTTTACGCTCATGAAAAAGCTCTTTTCATAAAATCGTTCAAATCAGATTTACATTCTATTAAATAAAATTCAGATAAAATGTATTTCACAAAGGATATTTTATTGGATTTAAAAACAACGCTTACAAATGACAAAATAGACTTACCAAATAATTTTTTTCAAAAAGTTCAGAAATACAAAGAGCACCTCTTCAAATGGAACAAAATCCATAACCTTACAGGTGCTAAAAATGAGCAAACTTTAAATGAATTCATTTATGATGCCGTGTTTCCTGTCAGTTTTTTACCAAAAGTGAACTCTTTGATGGACATCGGAACAGGTGCAGGTTTTCCGGGAATGATTTTAGCATTTGCACTCCCCGACACAGAGGTAATGCTTGTAGAACCTTTAACAAAACGGGCGAGTTTTTTACAGTTTATCAAGGCTGATTTAGGGCTTGACAATGTGACAGTTGTAAAAAAAAGAGTTGAAAATATGCAAGCACAAGTATTTGACCTTATAACATCCCGTGCCGTTACTGACACAAAAATGCTTTTAAAGTTAAGTGAAAACTTTCGAGATGAACATTCAAAACTACTTTTTTACAAAGGCGAAAAAGTTTTTGATGAAGTCGATACAAATCTCAATATGCCACACAAAATTATAGAAACAAAAAACAGACACTATTTACTTCTAGGAGAAGATTTATGATACTCAAACTACTTATAATCGGTGTAGTAATTTACACGGTCTACTTTTTATTTTTCAAAACAAAACCAGAGGCAAAAGTCTCAAAAAAAAGTGCGAAAAAAGAGTCTAAAAAACCTGATGCTGATGAGATGGTAGAGTGTGCTACCTGCGGTGTCTATGCAGAACTTGAAGAGTGCATTCTAAGTAACGGCAAATATTATTGTTCCCATGAATGTCTAATAAAGGCAAAATAATGCTCTTTTTCGGTCATAAATTTATAGAGAGTGCAAAATTTTATCATGTCTTTGATATAGATGCAATTATGCAAACACCACCCTCTTCAACGATTTACCTCGAATTTGATGAAAAAAATCTCGACATCATCAACTACCTTCAAGACAATAAAATACGCTTTATGCTCAAAGTAAAAAACATAACAGAGTTAATGTACGCTTCTGCATTGGGAGCTAGCTATATACATGTAGAACAAAAACTGGCAAAAACTGCTCAAAAAATTGCAGAAAATTATCTTTTTGACGCAAAAATATTGGTACATGTAGAAGATGAGGAAGAGATACAAGAGATGGCATTCTTAGGCATTGACGGTGTTGTATTTGCCGAGGCAATAGTGAAAATACCCTAACCTAACCCTTGATTTGAAAGTCCGCGTTGCGGGTTTGCATGTCCTCGGAACCGGTACTTCAGTGCCGGCTATTGCAACTTCTCTACCACTCTCAGCCCAGACTGCAGTCCGCGTTGCGGGTTTGCATGTCCTCGGAACCGGTACTTTAGTGCCGGCTATTGCAACATCTCTGCCACTCTCAACTTTTTAATCTCGGTAAATAAGCTTTTAAAGCAACAAGAACTTCATAACTGATTGTCCCTGCAAATTTCGCCGCCACTCTAGCATCGTCAAATATCAATAATTTTTCTTTATCACTCAAAAAAGAACTGTTATCCATAGAAATTCTTCCTGCTATTTGTATGCCCTCAGGCGTTTTATAGTGATGGGAACAACTTCTTAAAAACCCGTCACCATAACCAAAATCATAATTAGACACCTTACATGTAAGCTCTGTCTCGTATGCTGCACCATACCCGACACAGTCACCTTTTTGGAGTATTCTAGTGGAGAGTTTTTCTGCATACACGGCTAAAACAGGGCATAACTGTGTTACATGTAAAGAGCCTGAGAGTTCCAAACACCCATAGGCGGCTATACCAACGCGTGCCATATCTTCATCAAAATCAGCAGAGCGAAACAGTGCCGCCGAATTGGCAGAGTGAAAACGCAAGGGAGCAAAGCCATACTGTTTTGCCAAAACTTTTGCCTCTTGTTTTACTTTTTTAAAATTTTCATTTTGCACATCAAAATATTTGTTCTCTTCATCTGCTGAAGAGTGATGCGTAAAGAGAGCTTCAAGTTCCAAACCCTGCTTTTTACACAAAGTAAACGCTTCTTCAAGTTCGCTCATCATTATGCCGTTACGACACATTCCCGTATCTACTTTGAGTTCTACCTTTGTGCCTTTTACAAATTTTTGTATTTGGTATATATCGTTAATGGTGTATCGTATTTTTTCACTTGCTTGCGTTGCAGTATCTGCCAAAACTAAAATATACTCAAAAAAATCTTCTATTTGTTTTGCTTCTTCATTTGAGCGCACCACCGCCTTTGTAATGCCATACTCTTTTGCCAAACCTGCAATCTCTAAAAGTCCGTGTCCGTAAGCATTGTCTTTTAAAACCAGTGCTATTTTATCTTTTGTTTTAGTTAATTTTGTAATAATATCAAGATTATTAAAAAAATGGTTTTTATCTAATGTAATGTAAGCCATGGGAGAATTATACACCATGAAAGAGAAAAAAAGGCTAATCGCCGAATTTGAGCCACAAGCTTTTACACAAATCATATTTCCTCATGCGCAAACAGATTGGGCAGAGTATCTTGATGAGGCACAAAAAACCTTTGTCAACATCATTAATGCAATTAGAAAATATCAAAAATGTCTTGTTGTCGCTTACAATATAAAAGAAGTAAAAAAACACTTTTTAAATGAAGATAATCTTGAATTTGTAAAATATACTACTGATGACACCTGGGCGAGAGACTGTTCTGCTTTGTCTTTAGAAGAAAATGACAAAATAATTTTGCTTGATTTTATTTTTAACGGCTGGGGCAACAAGTTTGCTGCACACAAAGATAATAAAATGACTCAAAACATTACACACAAGTACCTTACATGTAAACTAAAAACTCTTGATTTTGTCCTTGAAGGTGGAGCAATTGAGAGTAATGGAAGGGGTACAATTTTAACAACAGCCCAATGTATGCTCAATGAAAATCGCAATCCGCATTATAATACCGCCAAAATTACACAAAAATTAAAAGAGTTTTTCGGTGCAAAACATATTTTATACTTAAATCACGGATACTTAGCGGGAGACGATACAGATTCACATATAGACACACTTGCACGATTTATAGATGAAAAAACCATTATGTATGTTACATGTAACAATAAAGATGATGAACATTACAATGAACTTAAACTGATGGAAGAAGAGTTGCAAATACTTTCCAAAGAACATAATTTGCAACTTGTTCCTATTCCTATGTGTGATGCACTTTATTTTGAAGGGCAAAGACTGCCTGCCACCTATGCAAACTTTCTTTTTGTCAATGGGGCTGTTTTAGTCCCTATTTACGGTGTCTCACAGGATGAACAGGCAATAGAAATTTTCAGAAAAACATTTCCTAGCAGAGAAATTGTAGCCATAGATTGCTCTGTTTTAATCCGCCAACACGGCTCACTCCACTGCGTAACAATGAACTTTCCCACATAAATTCAGCTTTTTTGGCACCCGTACTTTTAACGATAAAGCGTAACTTGTGAGAAAAACTAAATTTTTTTCTGTAGTGCGGGCTATGTGTCTTTAAAGACTAAACACTAGTCGGCACTAAAGTACCGATTCCAGAAAACTGCTTCACTTCTCGGAACTCAAACACTTCAGTCGGCACTGAAGTACCGATTCCAGAAAACTGCTTCACTTCTCAGAACCCAAACACTTCAGTCGGCACTGAAGTACCGATTCCAGAAAACTGCTTCACTTCTCGGAACTCAAACGCTTCAGTCGGCACTGAAGTACCGATTCCAGAAAACTGCTTAACTTCTCAGAACCCAAACACTTCAGTCGGCACTAAAGTACCGATTCCAGAAAACTGCTTCACTTCTCGGAACCCGTACTTTAGTGCGGGCTATGCGTCATGCAAACCAACCCTGCAAGATGAAACCCTTACTTCAGTATCGCCATCCCGCTCATAATCAAATAGGTCGCCAAAGCAAAACCCAAAGCTATTAAAATCGTCCGTTTTATTTTTTCTTTTGTACTCATACTGCAATTTTAGCAAAAAATTAACACTTTTGTAACACTTCTTTTTGTATCATAATATAAATAATTTCTTAAAATTATTATATAAACTATTAATTAAATAAAAAAGGGTAAAAAATGAAAAAAATAATCAGCCTTTCATTGTTGGTATTCTCCTCTTTGTACGCATCAGAAATTGAACTTGCACCAATCAGTGTAGAATCCACGACACTCACCGAAGTCGCACAAAATGCACAAACTTCCGCAGATGTTGCCGAAGCACTCAGTGATTCTGTTCCTGCAATAGACATGAACCGCCGTAGTGGCATAGCAAATGATGTCTTTATTCGTGGACAAAAACGCGACAATATTTCTGTAGAAGTCGATGGCACAAAAGTATATGGAGCATGTCCAAACAGAATGGATCCTCCTGTTTCACACATCCTTGCAAGCCAAATTAACACTATCGAGGTCATTGAAGGACCTTATGATGTAACAACTTATGGAAATTTAAGCGGTGGACTTAAAATTACAACAAAAAAACCAACAAAAGAGTTACAAGGAAAAATCAATATAGGTTTTGGTGCATGGAACTATAAAAAATTTGGCGCAACAGTTAGTGGAGGCAATGACCTCATCCGAGTTTTAGTAACAGCATCCACACAATCAAGCGACCAGTATCACGACGGAAATGGTGACAATTTAGCGCAACAGGTCAAGAAAAAAGCCATTACAGGTAACCAATACCAAGCACAATATGAAAATATGCAAGCCTACAAAAAAAACTCTATGATGGCAAAAGCTTTTGTCACTACTGCAAAAAATCAAGAATTGCGTTTAAGTGTTACGGCAAACAGAAGTGATAATGTAATGTATCCAAACTCCCCGATGGATGCGATTTATGATGATTCTAACATCTACAGTATTGCCTACAACATAGACAACATATTTGACAAATACAAAAACATCAATCTTGAATATTACTACTCTGATGTTGACCACCCAATGAGTACCGAGTATAGAATATCAGCCCTCACAGCAGCAAACAATAAAACAAATCACATGTGGACAACAATGCAAGGGGTCAAACTAAAAAACAGTTTTGATATCAACACATACAAACTACTCGTAGGAGTTGATGGAAGCAGACGCACATGGAGAGGAGAGTATGTCAACAATGTTTCAGGTGCCATTTTAGGCAACAGTATCGACCATGCCCTCACGAAAAATTCGGCACTTTTTACAAAAATTGAAAAATCGTACGGTGCTTTACATGTAAAGGTTGGTGCAAGATATGACCACTCAACTGTAGGCGATGACAACAATGCACACCAGTCAAATACTTATAATGGACTGGGTGCAAATATATTTACAAGCTACGCACTCTCTGCACAAAACAAACTCTTTGTAGGCGTTGGACAGGCATACCGTGTTCCAGATGGAAGGGAACTCTACTTTTTAAAAGGAGGACTTCTTGGAACGCCGACACTTGATCAAACACGAAACACAGAAGTAGATGCAGGATTTGAAACAGACAATGATTTGTTCAAATTAAAACTCAAAGGCTTTTATTCAAAACTCCACAACTATATCTACATAAACGCCAACAAAACATCTCAAATTTTTGAAAATATAGATGCAACTATTTACGGTGCAGAACTCAGCAGTTCTTACTACATTAATGATGATATAACTTTGGATGTAGGTGCATCATACAAACGCGGAAAAAAAGACCATGCCTTAAGCGGACAAACAAATACAAACTTAGCCGACATTGTGCCACTAGAGGGAACAATCGCTCTAAACTATGAATATGCAAACAACTCTATAGCAACCATAGATACAAAAATGCGTAAACGCTGGAACAAAGTAGATGATGAAAACGGTGAACAAGTTTTAGCAGGCTGGGCAGTTCTCAATGCAAAAGTAAAACATGCAGTCAATAAAAAGTTTGATTTTACACTCGGTGTAAACAATATGCTCAACAAAACATACGCACAAAGTAACACCTACATAGATTTGACTTTAGTCACAACAGGAGATGGAGAAAAACTTCTCTTAAACGAACCCGGACGATATTTCTACACAAATTTAGATTTTAAATTCTAAATTTTCTTACCACTCTCCGCCCACCCTAAAGGATGGGTTCCAAAAATGGAAAAATCTCGGAACCCGTACTTTCTATACTAAAGTATGACTTAGAAAAAAACTAAATCTTTTTCTGTAGTGCCGACTGAAGTGATTGAGTTGTGGATAAACTGCACATCTGTCGGAATCGGTACTTTAGTGCCGACTGTTTTAACTTACAAGTTAAAAATGACACTAAAGCACTCTTTCATCAAAAAAAAGCTAAAATCACTTATGATAAAAAGATACCCTACTAAAAAAATATTTGTCGGTGATGTAGCTGTGGGCGGTGACGCACCTATTTCCGTGCAGTCTATGACCTACTCCGACACACATAATGTTGCAGCAACCGTTGAGCAGATCAACCGTCTTCACTTTGCAGGGGCTGACATTGTCCGTGTAGCTGTGCCTGACATGGAAGATGCGCTTGCGCTTAAAGCCATAAAAGAGCAGATTTCACTGCCTCTCGTTGCTGATATTCACTTCAACTATAAACTTGCCCTCATTGCAGCCGAATCAGTAGACTGCATCCGTTTTAACCCTGGAAATATCGGAGATAAAACAAAAATAAAAGAGATAGTAAAAGCCTGTCAGGAGCGAAATTTACCTATTCGCATCGGCGTCAATGCAGGCAGTCTGGAAAAAGAGTTTGATGACAAGTACGGTCCAACTGCCGAAGCCATGGTAGCCTCGGCTGAGTATAACATCAAATACCTTGAAGATTTAGGTTTTAGTGACATCAAAATTTCACTCAAGGCTAGTGATGTGCAAAGAACCGTCGAAGCATACAGAATGTTACGCCCTAAAAATATTTATCCGTTTCATTTGGGTGTTACCGAAGCGGGTACAATTTTTCATGCAACAGTCAAAAGTGCCATAGGGCTTGGCACACTTTTACTTGATGGCATAGGCGATACAATGCGTATAAGTATCACGGGAGAGCTTGAAGAGGAGATAAAAGTCGGTCGTGCCATCTTAAAAGACAGCGGTGTGGCAAAAGAGGGTCTAAATATCATTTCATGCCCTACATGTGGACGCATCGAAGCTGACTTGGTCTCGGCAGTCGCTGAAATAGAAAAAAGAACAGCACACATAAAAACCCCGCTTGACGTCAGTGTAATGGGCTGCGTCGTCAACGCCATAGGCGAAGCAAAACATGCCGATGTCGCCATAGCCTACGGCAAAGGCAAAGGACTTGTCATGGTAAAAGGCGAAGTCGTTGCCAACCTTGATGAGAAAGAACTTGTGGACAGATTTGTGCGTGAAGTGGAAGATATGGCAGGAAAAATATAGAAATGAAAAAATTACATCTAGAGCTTAAATATATTTAGCTCTTCCTCTAAATCATTCGCAGTACTTTTAAGCTTATTTGTTGTACTAAAAATATCATCAGTACTTTTTAAATTTGATTGTGACAAGTCATCTATTTTTTCTATCTCGTTTATAATTTCCATTATCTTGTCAGATAAAGCATGAGATACTTTTGATGATTTTTCAGACATAGCTACAGCATTATCCATAACATTGGCTACAACTTTTGCTTTTTCGCTTATATCTATTGAAATATTGACTAGCTCTTCATAATCTTTTTTACTTGAGGACATCTCCGTATTTGCTGTTGAAATAGATTCCATAAATACAGATATGACACTATTTATTTCATTTAATGAATTTTGTGTTTTTTCTGCAAGTTTTCTTACTTCATCTGCCACAACTGCGAAACCTCGTCCATGTTCACCAGCTCTTGCTGCTTCTATAGCTGCATTTAATGCAAGTAAGTTTGTTTGATCTGCTATATCATTTATAGAGCCGACTACATCTCGAATAGTTTGCATTTGAGAACTTAAAGATTCTAGTCTTTCAACAATGGCAAGTTCCTGTTCTAACCCTATTTCTACAGTGCCTTTCATACCTCGTATTTCTGTATCCATACTTTGAAGAGACTTTTGAGCATGAATAATATTGTTTTTGCTCTCTAATGAATCTTCATTACTTTGTTGTAATATATTTTTTATGACAATTCCAGAATCTACACTCACCTTGATAGCTTCTGTCATTTTATGTATATGCTCTTGCATATAAACAGAAATATTTAAAAGTTCTTCAGTAAGTTTATAATTTTTATTACCACTATTTTTTATATTGATAATCAAATCTCTTATATCACTTTCAAATTTATTAAAATTCGTAGCAATAATACCTAGCTCATCCATATCTTTTATAATTAATTTTTTAGTAAGATCACTTGTGTCTACTGATAACATTTTTGAAATATATGTAGCAGGCTTAAGAGCCTTTTTAATGACAAATATTAATAATATAATATAAAAAACAAGTGCAGGTAAAACTTGAATGAGTAATAATTTTAAAATCTTTGACTGAATGCTATTAATAGCTGTTGCATCAAAAATGGCTACAACCCTCCCTCCATTCTTAATTTTTAATTTTTCTTTTATGATTAAAAAATTTTTAATTAAGAGAACATTTTTATTTGAATTTTCAATTTTTTTGATAAGTTGACTTATTTGACCACTAGTCATTTTTTTTGAAGTAACATATTGATATGCTATTTTTCTTGGTGGCCGTGCAGGAGCAAAAAGGGATTTGGGAATGGTATTACTCATCCCTTTAATATCTATAACCAAAGCTCCTATTGCATTCACAATAGAAGAAACATCCTTAGATTTTATTTTCATTATATTTGCACCAGCGACGGATACTTCACTGATGGGGATTAAAGCTGAAAAAGCAGCTTTTGCTGTATTTATGGCACCATTTTTTTCTGAATCATATTTTTCAGTATATATTATATTTCCCATCCATAAGGCAAGCAAAAATGAAAATAAGATAACTGGTATAACAGTTTTATAAACTAAAGATATATCTCTGATAGATTTTTTTTGATTCATTATTTTAAGCTTGCGCACTGTCCATTTACACAAAAAGCACTATATCCTGTGTGGCATTTTCTACAATCTTGTGGATTTAAACCACTGCCGACATCTCCCGCTGCATCTTGTCCATTTTCTGTATAGACACTATAAAGTGGTTTGTTGTTTTTATAAGTAGTCACAAAGAGAACTTTTAAATCTTTTAAGTGAAGAATCATAGTTGCACCATCTGGAAATTTACCATTTCTTTTTGTGTATGCTTTTTTTGCAATAGCATTTACTAATATCTCTACAGCTCCTGGTCCCCCAGGTTTTATTGCACAATAAGTTGCAACTGTTTCTTGATAAATAGCAGGAAGTGTTGATACATCTGCATCACAACCAGGTAATGCTCCTATTGTTGCAAGTGTAGTTTTCACACTTGCAAAATTTTTCCAATGAGTCGGATAACTAGATTCACTTGCTGCAAAGAGTGCAGTTACCATTACAATTGTTAATATTACTTTTTTAAACATTTCTTTTCCTTAAAATTAGCTTTAAAAAATTATATCCTTAATAAGATAAATGTTAACTTAAAGAATATTTTGTAAAATAAATTTCCTACCAAACTATTTTATGGTCTCTTACTTATCAACCTTTCATATAAATTATGTTAAAATAAAATTAAGAAAATAAGGAATTTATAATTATGACAAAAGAGTATATTTTGGACTTTTTAAAAAATAACAAACAACTTTTAAAAAAAAAATATAATGTCACAAAAATTGGATTCTTTGGCAGTTATGCAAGAGATGAAGCCCAAGAGACAAATGACATCGACTTAGCCATTAAAACATCTAAAAAAGATTTTTTTATCAAATCCGATTTACAATATTTTTTAGAAACTAGTTTCGGCACGAAAATAGATATAGGCTATTTAGGCAGTATGCGAGAATTTTACAGACTCCGTATAGAGAAAGAGATACTTTATGCAAGATAACCTTTACAACCTCGCTTTTGAACGCAGTGTTTTAAGCTCCATCGTTTTTGAGCCGAGTCAGTTTGATGAACTGAGTGTTGAGCTGAAAAAAGATGACTTTTATCTGCCTGCACATCAGGATATATTTGCGGCTATGCTTTTACTTTTGCAAAAAGATCAGCCTATTGATGAAGAGTTCATCAAAAAAGAGCTCATCAAAGCCAAAAAATTTGATGAGCAGGTTTTACTTGAAATTCTCTCGGCAAACCCTATTTCAAATACCAAGGCTTATGTCGATGAAATCAAAGACAAATCACTCAAACGCCATTTGCTGACACTTACAACAGAGATAAAACGCGTAACTGTAGAAGAAGAACTCCCCTCAGCAGAAGTGATAGACATCGTAGAGAAAAAACTCTATGAAATCACACAAGACAATCAGACAAGTGACTTCAAAGACTCTCCAAAAATGACCTTTGACACGATGGAGTACATCAAAGAGATGAAAGCACGGGGCAACTCGGTACTTGTCGGAGTGGACACAGGCTTTAAAGAGCTGAACAAAATGACAACCGGTTTTGGTAAAGGAGACTTGGTTATCATCGCCGCGAGGCCAGCAATGGGGAAAACTTCTTTTATACTCAACACCGTAAATTCTTTGATACTTCAGGGCAAAGGTGTTGCCTTTTTCTCGCTTGAAATGCCGGCAGAACAGCTGATGCTGCGTCTGCTCTCTATTCAGACATCCATACCGTTACAAAAACTTCGTGTAGGTGATATGAATGATGATCAGTGGTCAAACCTCAACGGTGCCATAGACAGAATGAATGATGCAAAGCTCTTTGTGGATGATCAGGGAAGTTTAAATATTAACCAACTCCGTTCTAAACTGAGAAAACTCAAAAACCAGCATCCCGAAATTGAAATTGCGGTCATTGATTACCTTCAGATTATGCAGGGTATCGGCAAACAAGACAGGCACTTGCAAGTCTCTGAAATTTCGCGTGGGCTTAAAATGCTCGCTCGTGAGCTTGAAATGCCCATTGTCGCGCTTTCTCAACTTAACCGTGGACTTGAAAGCCGTAATGACAAGCGTCCGATGCTGAGTGATATTCGTGAATCTGGTTCTATTGAGCAGGATGCCGACATCATCCTCTTTGTCTACCGTGATGATGTGTATCTTTACAAAGAAGAAAAAGAGCGTGAAAAAGCCGCCAAAGCAGAGGGCAAAGAGTTTACTGCAACCTATGTAGAAAAAGAAGAAGAAGATGCCGAAATCATCATAGGAAAGCAGAGAAACGGCCCAACTGGACATGTAAAACTCATCTTCCAAAAAAAGCTCACACGCTTTGTTGATGCCCCCGGTTATGCACAAGGTGTTGAAACTGTGTACGAAAATGTTGACACAAGCTCGGCAAATATTGAGATGCCGCAAATGGAAATGCCCTCTATTTAAATGCAAGCTTTAGAGAAAGTTACGCTTTTTAGCGTCAAAAAAGATTACTTTCTCTTTTTCCTTCTACTCCTTACGCTCCTGAGCCTTTCTCTCTCTTATAAATACTACAAATACACTGAGCTGACAAAGTTTGATTCTCAGCTTGTAAATGCAACAGTTTTAAAAGCCTATGACAAAACAAAACTCACAAAAAAAGGCAAAATTAAAAGCTATAAAATTCTAAAACTCCAAAGTGATGAAGGTTTTGTCTTTTACACCATGGCAAGTAAAAAACTGCAAAATCTACAAAACAAACGCTTACATGTAGAGCTATGGGCAGGGAAAATCAGCTTTTTAGAATACATCAAAGGCTTTTTTGCTTTTAGTAAAATACTCCAAGTCTATAAGACGCCAACACTCAAACAAAAAATTGCTTCTTTTATAGAAGTACAGCATACAAATTATGACATTGCTAAAATATATAAGGCATTATTTCTTGCTATGCCTTTGCCAACTTCTATACAAAAACAATTCTCAAACCTTGGCATCTCTCATTTGATTGCCATTAGCGGTTTTCATTTGGGTGTGCTTGCGACAATTCTTTTTTTTCTTTTCAAGACCCCTTATAAATTTTTGCAAAACAGGTACTTTCCATACAGAAGTTACAAAAGAGACAGTTTTTTCTTTATCAGTTTGGTTTTACTTGCTTATCTTCTTTTTTTAGATTCGCCACCTTCACTGCTAAGAGCCTATGCTATGCTTGTCGTCGGCTTTATTTTGTATGACAGAGGAATCCAAATCATCTCAATGCAGACACTCCTTATTACCATTCTTCTCATTCTAGCCCTCTTTCCTACGCTTCTCTTTAGCATAGGATTTTGGCTCTCGGTAAGTGGCGTTTTTTACATCTTTTTATTTCTCATCCACTTTAAAAACATGAGCAAAATCAAGCAATTTATACTCTTACCGTTTTGGGTTTATTTGATGATGTTGCCATATTCTCTGGCAATCTTTGGCAATTTCAGCTTGTATCATCCCCTCTCAATTCTTTGGACGACACTTTTTACACTTTTTTATCCGCTAGCTATAGCGTTACATGTAACAGGGTTTGGCAATCTTCTTGATACACCTTTATCGTATCTGTTACATGTAAACACCCATGCTTTGCACCATACACTTACAAAAAGCTATTTGCTAGTTGAAATTTTACTCTCACTACTCGCTGTTTTTAGTAAAAAAGCACTTTATGCTTTACTTAGCTACAGCTTGCTTCTTTTTATATACTTCATCTATAATGTGGCATAATTTCAGCCCATACAAAAAGATAATCCATGAGACATAAATCCATAAAAACAAAAACATCAAAATAGCAAATGAACCGTACATCGTTGTGTACGACTTGTTTAAAAAGACATAGTAAATAAAAGCATTTTTACTCACACTGAAAATAACAGAGACGATAAAAGAGCTGATTGCCGAAGCTTTTGGGTTTATTTTTGCATTTGCAGCTATTTGAAAAATTAGAAAGAAAAGCCCCCAAATAATTATATAAGGCACTAAAGGCAAAATATTTAGCCCAGATGTCAAAGAGTTAGAAGCCATAAGTGTTGCAATATAACCTGTAATATAAAAAGAGACACCAAGAGCAATAGGAGTGAGTGTCAAGAGTGTCCAATAGGTCGTTATACTCTCCCATAGCGTTCTTGATTTTGCATGAAAAATTCTGTTTGCAATGTACTCAAAATTTTTGAAAAACAGTAAAGAAGAGACTAAAATAGCTACAAATCCTATAGCCCCCATCTTAGAAGAGTTTTGCAAAAATCCGTTGATTTGTAACATTACCGTATCTGAATTTACCGGCATCAAATTAGAAAATATAAAACCCTGAATTTTTTCATAATACTCTGCAAAAGAAGGCAAAGAGGTCAAAATAGCCATAATAATAAGCAAAAGAGGAATGATGGTAAATATAGTATAAAAACTCAAACTTGCCGCAAAGAGCGTCAGTTCTTTGTCAACAAAAGAGCTGACAAAAAGTTTAACCTGCGAAAAAATAGTTTTGAATTTTTCTTGCATAGTCTGTTAGTCAAGTCCCATTTTTGCAGGGTTTAAAATATTATTCGGGTCAAATGCTTTTTTGATAGATTTAAAAAGTGCCATCTCCGCATCACTAAATGCCATTTTCATATAGGGTGCTTTTGCCAGCCCTATGCCGTGTTCGCCTGAGAGTGTTCCACCCAAGTCAATCGTCGCCTGAAACACTTCTTCTATAGCTTTATAGGCAATTTTTACCTGCTCGGGGTCACTGCCGTCCACCATGACATTCGTATGGACATTGCCATCACCCGTATGCCCAAAACATGGGATTTTTACATTGTATTTTTCTGCAATAGCATAAAACTTCTCAAGTAGTTCCGGCAGTGCCGAACGAGGCACTGTCACATCTTCATTGAGTTTTTTACTGCCGTATATGCTGAGTGACGGTGAAGCATTTCGACGCGCAAACCAGATGTCTGCTGCCTCTTTGTCATCTTTTGCTACTTTAAAATCACTACAACCATTCTCACGAAATACTTTTTCAATCTGTGCGAGTTGAAAGTCCAAATCATCTTCAAGATTTCCATCAACATCCGTTACAAGTAAAGCACCCGCATCGACAGGCAAACCTTTGTGAAAAGTCTCTTCTACCGCACGAATCGTTAAATTGTCCAAAAATTCCATTGCAACGGGAGTGATACCGCTTGCCATAGTTTTATAAACTGCTTCCATCGCTTCATTGACCGTTGAGAAAATTCCCATAGCCGTTTTGGTCATCTTTGGCTTTGGAATAAGCTTGAGTGTAATCTCAGTAAGCACCGCCAAAGTACCTTCACTCGCTATTAAGATACCGCTGATGTTATACCCTGCCACATCTTTTATGGTTCGCTTTCCTGCTCTGATGAGTTCTCCATTTGGTAAAACTGCTCGTGTTGCCATGACATAATCTTTAGTAATGCCATATTTTGCAGCACGCATCCCCCCGGCATTTTCACTTACATTCCCGCCAATGGTAGAGTAGTCTTGACTTGCAGGGTCTGGCGGATAAAAGAGCCCTACTTCTTCGACTTTTTTTTGCAAATCCATATTTATCACTCCGGGTTGAACAATGGCTACCATATTTTTCATGTCTATCTCAAGGATTTTATTCATATGTTTTTCCATCGCTAGCACTATGCCACCTTTACTCGGCAAAGCTCCACCTGTGAAACCAGACCCTGCTCCACGAGGCACTATAATAATCTGATGTTCGTTACAGTATGTGAGTATGGCGCTTACATCATCTTCATTTTTAGGAAAAACAACTGCATCTGGTTCAAAATGCTCCCGTGTTGCATCGTACGAATAGGCAAGCAAATGTGCCTTGTCACTGTAAATATTCTCTTGTCCTACAATATTTGTAAAATGTTGTATATGTTTTGCATCTATCATATTATTTTCCTATTTCAAATTCATCAAGCAAATAATGCAGTTTTTTATCACCGTTTTTGATAATCTCAAAAAGTTGTTTATTTTTTTTGTTATTGGCTACCAAAAGTTCATAGTAGTGTGGTGCATAACTATCCATTCTACTACTTCCAGCACCCCACCAATCAGCATCTATTTTATTAACTCGTGTATAAAAAGGCAAATGTACTTTTGTTTGTTTGAGTTTTGCATCACTAATGCTTAAAATTTTAAAACTTTTTATGTCAATCGTATATACTTTTTGATCCAAATATATAAATAGCAAACCGACACTACTTGCATTTGCCATCGCTTCAAAATCTGCTTTCATAGGTGTTGGATGCCCTCGAAATGAAAGAATAGTCGCAAACAAGTCTGGATGTATCCATTGTGTTTGTACGCTTTTTGCAATTTTATAATAAATCTTTTCATTAGGAGCAATAAGCAATGAACGAGAGTATCCAAAAGCAAGTTCAACCATATCGCCAACTTGTACCTGCCATTTTCCATGAGGGAGTGCATTACTGTTGAGTGCAGTAAATGGGCTCATTTTTATCGTTGCCGTCTCTGTTTTAGCATCAAAACTCTGCACAACAGCATTTTTTAAAATGGTGCTATGTTCAGGTGTAATATGTCGGACGACAAAACCGCTGACACCAACATCTATTTTATCTATTTTAATTTTTACAGTTTCATTTTGATTATCGACTGAGACAATAGGTGATTTTATAGCAGCACCAAAAAGTTCAAAGACAAGTATTGTGAGTAAAAGTATCTGTTTCATATTGCTTCTTTTGTGTATTTTTTATATGTGATTATATCAAACAAACCTCAGACTAAGCCAAAATTTGCTAATCTTTGCAAATTATTTATTATAGGCTTATATTTATGATACGATTTTTCATACTTTTTTTACTTACCACCGCTATTTTTGCTTCTCAGGTTGAACGACACAGATGGAACAATGGAGAAACTTATTTAGTTTTTTTAGAAAATCACAATTTACCCGTTAAGAAACTCTATTATAACCTTGACAAAGATGACCAAAGGTTGACAGAAGAGATGCGTTCAGGTATTCATTACCAAATTTTAAAAGATGACAAAGGAAATATTGAACAAATTTTATTACCTTTAAATGATGAACTGCAAATCCATATATATAAAGACAAAAAGAGTTATAAATTTGAAGCTATTCCTATTATAAGTACCACAAAAACAGAAGCATTTTATACTACTATTACAAGTTCACCAAATTACAATATTTTAAAAGCAACAGGTTCAAAAAAACTTGCACAAATTTTTGTTTCAAGTTTTAAACACTCTCTGAATTTTAAAAATGATATTCGTAAAGGCGATAAATTGGTAATGATTTATAAGCAAAAATATCGTCTCGGGCAACCTTTTTCTATGCCAACTTTACAAGTTGCCATGATAGAGATGCACCATAAAAAACACTTTATTTACCTCAACGATGATGGGCGTTATTATGATGAAAAAGCACATGAAGTCGAGGGATTTTTACTTGCTCGTCCTGTGAGAGGTGGCAGAATATCATCTTATTTTACAAAAAGAAGATGGCATCCGATTTTGCACAAATGGAAAGCTCACTTGGGTGTTGATTATGCAGTAAGGCGTGGGACACCAGTCCATGCAGCAGGCAGTGGCATCATAATCTGGGCTGCAAGAATGGGAACATACGGTAACTTAATAAAAATACGCCATGCCGATGGATACGAAACACGCTATGCACATTTAAAATCTTTTCGCAGAGGTATTCACCGTGGTAGGCATGTCAAAAAAGGGCAAGTTATAGCCTATGTAGGCACAACAGGTCGTTCAACCGGTCCGCATCTGCATTTTGAACTAAGAAAAAGAGGGCGTGCAATCAATCCGCTTAGAGTTGTACAGGTAACCACCAAAAAGCTTAAAGGCAAAGAGAAAAAAGCATTTATACGACTGAAGAAAAATTATGATGAAAGTGTTAATTTGCATTTAAATAACAAAACAGCATATCATAAATTGCCTCCTTTTGAAAATATGTCCTACATACACCTTTTAGCAGAGAAAAACAATGGGTAAAATCACCGCCATTGCCTCTTTGCAAAATCCCAATTTCATAAAACCGATAGAAATACATTACACACAAAACGGCAAAGAAAAAAGATGGGAAGCCGTTCTTTCGCATGATAGTGTTGCCATATTTCTTTACCATACGCAAAAAAATGCCTTTGTTCTTGTCAAGCAACTTCGTGTTACCGTACTTAACAAAAATAAAAACAACGGTTACATGTATGAGCTGTGTGCCGGCATAGTAGATAAAAAATGTTCTCTTGAACAGATAGCCAAAGAGGAAATTTTAGAAGAGTGTGGGTATGATGTTGCTGTGCAAAATTTAGAAAAAATCAGTGCTTTTTACACCAGTGTCGGCATATCGGGAACCTATCAAACACTCTATTATGCCGAGATTGATGAGAGTATGAAAGTCAGCGAGGGTGGCGGTCTTGAAGAGGAAGAAATAGAAGTAATCACCATCCCTTTAAATGAAGCAAAAAAGTTTATGTTTGATGAAAGCTATCAAAAAACAACGGGTGTTTCTCTCGCCTTTTACTGGTTTTTTGACACAAAAACAAGCCGGCACTAAAGTACCGGTTCCAAGACAAAACGGAACCCAGACTTTAGTCTGGGCTGAGAGTGGCAAGAAAGTTGCAACAGCCGGCACTAAAGTACCGGTTCCAAGAAAACGGAACCCAGACTTCAGTCTGGGCTGAGAATGGCAAGAAAGTTGCACCAGCCGGCACTAAAGTACCGGTTCCGAGACAAAACGGAACCCAGACTTCAGTCTGGGCTGAGAGTGGCAAAAAAGTTGCAACAGCCGGCACTGAAGTACCGGTTCCAAAACAAAAACGGAACCCGTACTTTAGTGCGGGCTTTATAACATGTACGCCTCACAAATAAAACCAAAACATTTACTACCCGAATTCTATCGGGTCCATATCTATCTCAGCCAAAGCCACTTTAGAAGACTTCACAGCTTTTATAATATCCGTACTTTTGTCCGCTCTTAAGAGTATCTCAAATCTATATTTGTTAGCTACTTTTTCTATGGCACATTTTTTTGCACCGACTATCTCGACACCCTTACATGTAAGCAGGTTTTCTTGCATTTTTCGCATTGCTTCTTGTGCTTTTGCTCCGTTTTTATGGGCAAATAAAATACGACAGAGTTTTTTGTATGGCGGGTAGAGTTCTTGTCTGAAATGTTTTTCTTCTTCTAAAAAATCTTCATACTTATCAATGTAATTTTTAAAAAAATCTTCATTAAAAGTCTGCACTATAACCTTGGCATCTTTCGCTCTGCCACTTCGTCCTGCCACTTGAATCAAAGATGAGAGTGCTTTTTCTCGTGCGCGATAATCACTCATGTTGAGCATATTATCCATACCGAGCACCACAGCCAAAGTCACGCCATGATAATCATGCCCTTTTGAGAGCATTTGCGTTCCCACTAAAATATCACTCTCTTTGTCATTGAATCGTTTGAGTGCTTTTTTGAGTTTGTTTGCCGTGGTAATGACATCTCTGTCGAACTGTTCTATATTCGCTTGAGGAAGCATTTGTGCTAAATTTTTCACCGCTTCTGCCGTACCAAGTCGTGAACTTGATAAATTTGGACTATGACACTCAGGACAAACTTGAGGAATTGCCTGTGTAAAATTACAATAGTGACATTTTAAGGCGCGTGCATGTTGATGAACACTCATACCAACACTACAAAATGCACATTTTATAGTATGCCCACAATCTTGACATTGCAAATATTTAAAATTAGCTCGCGTCGGTAAAAAGACGATAGCCTGCTCTTTATTTGCTACAACTTCCTGTAGATTTTCTACAATCAAAGGAGAAAGACTCTCGGAACTTTTTTCATAAATAAACTGTTTTTGAGAACTAAAATGCCCACCTTTGAGGCGAAAATGAGGAAATTTCACATACGAAGTCAAGGAGGGCGTTGCACTGCCAAGGACTACATGTACGCCATATAATTTTCCCATATAAATTGCCAAATCTCTTGCATTATAACGAGGGCGTGAAGATGATTTGTAACTCTCATCATGTTCCTCATCAACAACTATAAGTCCTAAATTTTGTATGGGTAAAAAGAGTGCCGAGCGTGCACCGGCTATGATTTTTACTTCTCCTGCGTAGATTTTTGCTAGGGCTTTTTTCTTTGCCAAAGGGGTAAGTTTTGAGTGCCACATCACAAAATCTTCACCAAAGTGTTCTTCAAGGCGTTTGGACATTTGAGGGGTGAGGGAGATTTCCGGCATTAAAAATATGCTGGTTTTGTCCTCTTGTATCATTGTTTCAAAGTATTTCATATAAACTTCTGTTTTTCCACTGCCTGTATCACCAAAGAGAAGGGAAACTTTATGTGCTTTTAGAAATTTGAGTGCTTCATTCTGTTTGGATGAAAGTGTAATTTTAGAGGTGTTTTTTTGGCTCACATGACGCACAGCCCAGACTAAAGTCTGGGTTCCGGGTTTGCATGCCATCGGAACCGGTACTTTAGTGCCGGCTATTGTTTTGATTGCATTTGTTTGGCTTTCATGACGCTCAGCCCAGACTGAAGTCTGGGTTCCGGGTTTGCATGCCATCGGAACCGGTACTTTAGTGCCAGCTTTTGGTTGTGATGTGTTTTTTTGGCTCACATGACGCTCAGCCCAGACTGAAGTCTGGGTTCCAAGAGATGATGCCATCGGAACCGGTACTTTAGTGCCGGCTTGTGGTACCATCAAAGCAAAAGCATCTCCGAGTGAACATATATAATAAGAAGATATAAACCTTGCCAATTCCATCTGCTTTAAAGAAAAAGAAAATTCGCTTACTTCTAAAATTTCATTTGTTGCAAATGTTGGCTTGCTACATGTAAGCATCACTACACCAGTAACATTTCTATTTCTTACATGTACGCTAACACGCGTTCCTATGGGTATATTACTCTCTGAATGATAAGTAAACGCATCAAGCGGTGAGCCTATGAGTGCTATATTGTAGTAATTTATACGCAAATTTAAAAAGATTTATTTACACTGTATGACATAATACTAACTGTCGATTTCGATTATTTGTTTGGTGCCATATATTATTGTAGCCGCAAAAAGAATTGCTATTGCTACAATTGCAACTGTTGCTAAATCCATCTTATAAATCCTTTAATCTTTTTATATTCAAGTGAATACTTCGTTTTAACCATACTTAATTATACTCAAATTTCGATTAATTATTTAATTATAGGAATTTATTATTTTGTCATCTTGTAGCAATTTTTTTGTACTGTTGTACCATTTTTATTAGAAACACACTCAAAAATACCAGTGCTATCATCATATGTAAAAGGAGTATTTACTCCATCTACTTTAAAATTATAATTTTTCCCAGTATTATCAGCAGCTGACCATTTTCCATCAGTCGCACCGGGGGTTATTCCATATTTTAAAAGTGTTCGTGTATTAGTACCTGTAAAAAGTGTTGTAAAATTACTATCAAGCTTTGGAATGTAAGTGTTTACCCCTTTTATAAGCTGACTCTGTCTCTCTGATAAAATAGAAGAGCGAATCGCCATAACATCCGAACGACCTTTAGCAATGTCCGCCAAATTTTTTGTTGTTGCAAATTTAGGCAAAGCAATCGCCGATAAAATACCTAAAATGACAATAACAAACATTAGTTCTATTATAGTAAAAGCTTGTTTCATGGTAAGTCCTTAAGTGATTTATTATAGTTAAAAGTTTGTTAATTGTTTATAAAAGAAGATTTTTAGGTAAAATAAATTCCCAAAGTATATACTTTGGGAAAAAATAAATTAATTAACTGTCCATTTTGGAGCAGTTGTTGCATTTCCATCGACAAAAGTTATAGATTTCGCACCACCAGCACTAGTATTTGCATCAAAACTACAAGGAGTTGTTGTGCTAAATGTTAATTCTGCAGGAATTGTATCCACATAAGTTAACAAATCTGCTTTAGTGTCACAAAGACCAGCTGCAGCTGTGGCAACAACGCCATTATTTCCATCTGCTAAAGATTTTGCCCACATAGATGGACCAACTGTACGATTCAATGTACCTGCAAATGATTTCACTTTTTGATCATGTGCTTGTTGAGAAACCCCAATAAACTTTGGAAGTGCCACTGCACTTAAAATACCTAAAATAACGATAACGAAGATCAATTCGATCATTGTAAAACCAGCTCTTTTCATAAGAACTCCTTATTTATATAAAATTGGATTACACTAGTAATCTTAAAAACCATTATGAGCTTAGTTTCATTAAAGTTTGCTTAATCTGAGTTTTTTTATTTAAAAGACGCATTGCCCGCACTAAAGTACGGGTTCCGTTTCGTTTCGGAATCGGTACTTTAGTGCCGACTATTGCTACTTTCTTGCCACTCTCAGCCCGCACTGAAGTACGGGTTCCGTTTCGTTTCGGAATCGGTACTTTAGTGCCGGCTGTTGCTACTTTCTTGCCACTCTCAGCCCGGACTAAAGTCCGCGTTCCAAAGTCATCCCCTCGGAACCGGTACTTTAGTGCCGGCTGTTGCTACTTTCTTGCCACTCTCAACCCGCACTGAAGTACGGGTTCCTAAAACATT
>Ga0256840_1001456_pt1 | contig 22263 bp, 22 predicted proteins | sample 355202metaG_FD_185969 | JGI IMG/M metagenome (GOLD analysis project Ga0256840, IMG submission 185969) | Hydrothermal vent microbial communities from Mid Atlantic Ridge, Atlantic Ocean - 355-202 | ecosystem: Environmental > Aquatic > Marine > Hydrothermal vents | place: Atlantic Ocean: Mid...
TTTTTCATCATCAGCTGCGACCACAACTCTATCTAAGTGGGCTACTTGTTTGGCAGTCCTGACAACCATCGGTAAGCCTCCAATATCTGTTAAGACCTTTTGTGGAAATCTAGTTGATGCTAAGCGAGCTGGGATAATAATCATAGTTTAAATGCCTTTGGATATAATGTCAGTATTATATCTAATAAAAGGTTTTTATGACACTTTATCAACCAGAATCAGGGTATTGTTACAATAGTGATTCGCTTTTTTTATATGATTTTATTGATAAACTTCAACCAAAGGGTACGATGCTTGATGTAGGTGCTGGCTGTGGGATAGTAGGGCTTTTATGCGCCAGGGATAATAAAAACATAAAGCTAGACGCTATAGAGAAACAAAAATTATTTTTACCTTATGCTCGAAAAAATGCAGTTGAGAATGCACTTGAATATACTCTATATCATGGAGATTTTGTAAGCTTTGTATTTGATAAAAAGTATGATTTTATTATTTCAAACCCCCCATTTTATCACTCTGAAAGTACTAAAAGTGAAGATGAAATGCTTAAAATTGCAAGATATAATACTCATTTACCATTAAACACTTTTTTTAAAAAGGTTTCACAAACTTTAAAGCCAAAATCACATTTTGTATTTTGTTATGATGCTAAGCATTTTGGTGAAATATGTGCAGAGTTAAGTAGGGTGAAGATGAATATAGTTGATGTACAGTTTGTTCATCCAAAAATAGATAGGGTAGCTTCTTTAGTTTTAGTCCATGCAAGAAATGGATCAAAGTCACTTATGAAAGTTATGGAACCATTTATAAGTTTTGATTCAGAGGAACAATCAGATGATGCTAAGAAAATATATGCAAAAGCCAAAACAAAAAGTATAAAATGTCAACTTTAATAAGAAAAGATGGCTTTGAATTTGCTTTTAATGCAAATGCATGTGAAGAGTGTCAAGGACGTTGCTGTACAGGGGAAAGTGGTTACATTTATGTAACCAAAGAAGAAGCTTTCGCAATATCTGATGTTTTATGTATCGATATTAAACAACTTGTGTCAAAATACCTTTTTAAAAAAGGATATAAATACTCCATCAAAGAAAATAAGATTGGTGAGAGTTATGAATGTATATTTTATGATAGAGAGATAAACGGCTGTAAGATTTATGATGCAAGACCTTTGCAGTGTAAAACTTTTCCATTTTGGGACTATTTTAAAACGAGAATAGACGAGTTAAAAGATGAATGCCCAGGGATTATTGATGAAATCAAAATCGATGTATAAAAATATAGTAATATTTATAGTGCTTTTGCTCCTTGCTGGATGTAGTGCTACTCAAAAGACAGCTTTAAAACCATCGCAAAAAGCTTTTGAACAAGAGGATTTTATAATTCTTCTTGCCCTACGTGCGGAACAAGTAAATGAATATAATGCATCCTCAAGTATGTATAATACATTATATGAAAAATCAGGAAAAAAAGAGTATCTCTATCGTTCTCTTCAAAATGATTTACAATCAAAAAATGATGAAAAAGTTATCAAAAGAGTAGATGAGATAACAGAAGGTTCTTTTAGTGACTATAAACTTATAAGACTAAAAATACTAGCCTTATCAAGACTAGGAAGGTTAGAAGAAGCTAAAACAACAGCGATAATGCTTGTAGAACTCTCAGATGAAAGTAATGATTATCTTATAGTGAGTAATGTATATATTCGATTAGGAAAATATAATACTGCTTTAAAATATTTGGAAAGTGCATATGCAAAAGATTTTAATGAAAAGATTTTGGATACTATATCTGTACTACTGTATGTAAATCTCGATAGGAAAAAAGATGCTATCGCTCAGTTAGAATCACATACTCTTATGCATGGATGTTCCAAAACTATATGTACAAGACTGATCAGTTTTTATAGTGAGCAAAATAATATAGATGGTCTCTTAAGTATCTATATTAAAATGTATGCACAACATAAAGATGTAAAAATAGCAAATCAAATTGTTCAAATATATGGCTATAAAAAAGACTATGCTAAGCTAATGGATTTTTTACAAGAAAATCAAATAGATAATAAGTTACTTTTACAACTATATATTCAAGAAAAAAAATATAAAGAAGCTTATCTTGTCGCAGATAAACTTTATGAAGAAACCAGACAAATAAAATTTTTAGGACAAAGTGCTATCTTTGAGTATGAGGGTGCAAGTGATAAAAATGATAATAAGATGCATGAAAGTGTCTTGAAAAAATTGATGAAAGTAATTAGTGAAGAACAAAATCCTCTTTATTATAATTATTTGGGCTATCTTTTAATAGACCATGAAATAGATATTAAAAAAGGTATGAAGTATATTAAAACTGCATTAGGTTATAACCCTGGTTCTGAGTATTATCTAGACTCTTTAGCTTGGGGATATTATAAACTTGGTAACTGTGCTAAGGCACGTAAAATCATGAATAAAATCATGAAAATAGAGGGTGCTTCAAGTGAAGCAGAAGTGATACAACACAATAAAATGATTCAAATGTGTAAACCAAAAAAGAAAAAAGGTAAAAAGAAATAGATGATTTTAGATGATATAATAAAAAAAACAAAAGAAGACTTACTCAAAAGAGAAAAAGAATTTTCTCTTGATTGGTTAGGTAGGTCTTTAGCGTTTAATGCGAGACAACCTCGTGATGTGATACCTTTTTTAAAAGCCACAGAACAAGACCCTTATCGCATTATTTCAGAAGTTAAGAAAGCTTCCCCATCAAAAGGGATAATTAGAGAAGATTTTGATCCTCTGCAAATAGCACAAAATTATGAAAAGGGTGGGGCTAGTGCAATCTCTGTATTAACAGAACCACATTTTTTTCAAGGACACTTAGATTATTTAGCTGGTATAAGAAGATATGTAGGTATCCCTCTATTGCGTAAAGATTTTATTGTCTCTAAATATCAAGTACTAGAGGCCTTAGTGTTTGGAGCAGATTTTATTTTATTGATAGCTGCAGCGCTTAGTAAGAGTGAATTAAAAGAATTACTTGGATATGCTCGACATTTAGGACTTGATATCTTAGTCGAAGTACATGACAAGCCTGACCTTGTTAAAGCTATCTACGCAGGAGCAGATATAATTGGAATTAACCATAGAAATTTACAAACATTTGAGATGAATATGAATCTATCGTATGAGTTAATACCTTTGATTCCAAATGGAAAAATAATTGTAGCTGAGAGTGGTATATATGAGCATGGTCAGTTAGAAGATTTAAGCAAAGCCGGAGTAGATGCTTTTCTTGTTGGTGAATCTCTAATGAGACAAGAGGATGAAGAAGAAGCTCTTAAAAAATTAAAGTTTGGTTAGAACTATAATTTTATAATGTTTAAAGATGCAGTTGATTACCTTACAATTGATATTTTAGGTTTAACAGGAAAGATAAACGATACTCTTAACTTTTTTATCTATGACACTTTTAAAATATGGTTCTTGCTTATTAGTATTATTTTTGTAGTTTCTTATTTAAGGACTCATTTTAACACTGAATATGTTAGAGTGCATTTGCAAGGTAAGTCACTACTTTATGGAAATATTTTAGCTGCACTCTTTGGGATTATTACCCCATTTTGTAGCTGTAGTGCGATTCCTCTTTTTTTAGGATTTATTCAAGCAAGAATTCCTCTTGGAGTAACCTTTTCATTTCTTATCAGTAGCCCTATGAACAATGAAATAGCTATAGCTTTACTTTTTGGGCTTTTTGGTTGGAAAGTTACAGCACTTTATATCGGTTTTGGACTATTAGTTGCCATTCTCGGTGGATATCTCATCGGTAAAATGAATATGCAAAAATATGTTTTAATGGATGTCACACCAATGGAGGGTGAACTCGAAGATGTAGAGATAAAACTCACAACAAAAGAGCGAATAAAAGAGGCATGGGTATACACAGCTGATATTTTTAAGAAAATCTGGTTTTATGTGCTCATCGGTGTAGGTATCGGAGCATTTATCCACGGGTATGTTCCAGCAGATCTTATTGTAGAATATGCAGGGGCAGGCAATCCTTTTGCCCCACTTATAGCAGTGCTTGCTGGCATCCCGATGTACAGTAATGCAGCAGGAGTAATGCCACTTGTAGAGGTGCTTACAGGTAAGGGAATGATGCTAGGAACAGCTCTTAGCTTTATGATGGCTATAACAGCACTGAGTCTTCCCGAAGCGATGATACTTAAGAGAATTTTGGATATAAAGCTCATAGGTATATTTTTTGGAATAGTTGGGCTAGGAATTATTGCTATTGGATATCTCTTTAACTTTATATTAGCATAAATAAAAATACAAAGGAAAAAAATGAAACTTTATAAAATAATACGAATAACACTAGGTTTAGGACTAGTCTCTACTGGCGTATATACGGGAAATACCTGGTTTTACCTCGGTATCATCCCTTTAGCAATGGGCTTCATAAACTACTGTCCACTTGAAGCAAGACTTGGTGGATGCGATGAGGGTACCTGTGAAGATGGAAGTTGTTGCTCTAGTTCATCTGAAGAAAAGAAAAATTCTATTAGTCCACTCAGTGGCTTCAGTGCAACTGCTCCTGTAGAGAAAAATTGTTGTGCAGTTTCTGGAACTATAAAGATAGAGATACTTGGTACAGGTTGTGCAAAATGCATTGCCTTACAAAAAATAGTTGAAGGAGTAGTGTCTGGTTTAGAGGGTGAATTTAAGATTGAAAAAGTAGAGGATATAGAGAAAATTATGTCTTACAGTGTCTTAAGTACTCCAGGATTTGTCGTTAATGGTGAAGTAAAAAGTAGTGGTAAACTCCTCTCAAAACAAGAGGTAAAAGATCTTTTAAATGGAACTATTGCTAAGATAGAAGAGAACTCAAAATGTTGTTAAAACTTGTAACTACACTTACTCTTTTGACGTTAAATCTCCTAGCACTTTCACTCAATAGTGATGATGTATTTTATAAAAAAGTTGATAAAAGGAAAAGAAAACTAAGCTAATAGTTTCTTTACACACTCATTGATACGTTTTCCATCAGCAACTCCTGCTAACTCTTTAGACGCCATACCCATCACTTTTCCCATATCTTTCATTGATATTGCGCCAACTTTAGTAATGATATCTTTAATGCTTACCTCAAGCTTAGCATCATCAAGTTGCGCAGGAAGATAAGGCTCATAGATAGCTATCTCATCAAGTTCTATTTGCATTAGGTCTTCACGATGAGCATCTTTGAACTGAGAAGCAGCATCATTTCTACTCTTCACTTGCTTTTGAATTATTTTAATGACATCTTCATCTGTTAATGTCTTTCTTTCATCCACTTCTATTTGCTTAAAAGCACTGGTAAGTAAGCGAAGTGCATCTCTTTTTTTTGTTTCTTTTGCTTTCATAGCATTTTTTACATCTAAATTGATTGTTTCTCGTAAATTCATTCTTATCCTTGGAACTAAAATTGCTATAATTATATCAGAATAATATGAAGTAAAATAAAGAGAATAAATGACAAAAAATATTTTATCAATAGTAAGTATAATTTATGTTATACTGTTATTTAATGGTTGTACGGCTGACTTAACAAAGCCTGAGATTAATTTTGAACCTCCTAAGTATGTAGAGCAAATGCCTTCACGCGAAGATAAACAAGACTTTGTAAATACCGGAAGTATATTTGGTCAAGGGGAAAATCCACTTTTTGCTGACCATAAGGCTATGCATGTAAATGATATTGTTCGAGTTGTTATCTCTGAGTCATCATCATCATCGTTACGCGGTACAAAAGATTTATCAAAAGATGATTCAGTTACCTTAGGTGGACTCTCTATAGGTGCAACAGGGGGTAATAATGCTCTTGATGCTAGAGTTGCAGACTTAAATGGTTTAACAAATATATCAGCGACAGGAACATCACAAAGTGCTTTTAAAGGTAGTGGTCAAGCAACAAAAGATGCTTCATTTACTACAACTGTTACAGCCAGGATAGTGAAAGTTCTTGCTAACGGTAATTACTTTATATCTGGTAAGCGTGAAATATTAGTAGACGAACAAAAACAAACAATTCAAATAAGTGGGGTTATTCGTCCATACGACATAGATCAGTTTAACAAAATAAATTCAGCACAGATGAGTGATGCTAAGATTCTTTATAAAACACAAGGAGATGTAGACCGTGCAACAGAACAAGGATGGGGATCAGCAATTATCCAAGCAATTTGGCCTTTTTAGTCTAGTAATATTATTAAACGTAGTTTCTTTATATGGAGCTAGCTTTGAAGACTTTAAAAATACACAGTCTCAAAACTTTGCAAAATATAAAGATGAACGGGATAATAAATTTAATAAATATTTAAAAGCACAATGGCAAGCTTATACGGTTAGTAAAGGTCAACTTATATATAAAGAGCCTAAACCTGAAAAGCTTCCTAAAACCATAACTCAGCCTATAAAAAGAGTTGGCCCAAAAGTGAATATTCAAGTAGTTAAAAAAGTTCCCATTAAAAGTAATACTCTTTTTGTAAAGAAAATTGAAATTCCAGCAGTTGTAAAAAAAGATGTTGAAATCATATTTTTTGGTTCTCAGTATGGATTTACCATTTCTCAGGGGCTTAAAAGTGCAAACTATTATCCAAGAAGTAAGGTTGGAGTAAGTAATTTTTTTGATAGAGTTGCAGGAAGCGATTATGAAGAATTAATAGGAGAGATTCAAACTATAAAGCAAGAATTGTCTCTCAATGATTGGGCAGTTTATCTTCTTGTAAATGAAATTTCAAGTAAAATTTATACAAATCAAGACAATGCAAATTTATTTGCATGGTTTATATTTAATAAATTAGGCTACGCAGTGAAGGTTGGTTTATCTAATAAGCATATAGTGCTTTTGTATTACTCGAAGAAAGTAATTTACGCAACGCCAAGTTATGATTTTAACAAAAAGAGATATTATGTTATGGCAAATTATACAAAATCTGGGGGAGGTCGTCTTTACTCTTATCCACAAAATTACCCCTCATCAGATGCTCCTTTTAATCTAGAACTGAAGAAACTACCTAAATTTATAAATAATATGAAGTATAAAGACCTTAGTTTTTTAGAAGATGGTAAAAAGTATGAGATAGGTTTTAATTACAATCAAAATATTATTGATTTTATGGCTACTTATCCACAGGCAGATTATGAAACATATTTTAATGCACCTTTAGACGAGTCAACTTTTCGTGAAATTGCTACAAAATTAAAAATATATATAGATGGTAAAAAAATGAGTGAAGCGATTAACTTTGTCCTTCATTTTGTACAAAAATCTTTTAAATACCAACGTGATAATGATCAGTTTGGACGTGAAAAAGTTATGTTCGCACAAGAAACATTATATTATGATAAATCAGATTGTGAAGATAGAGCTATTCTCTTTGCGTATCTTGTTAAAGCACTTTTTAATGTAGGTGTAATAGGTGTAAAATATAATGACCATATGTCTACCGCCTTATATATTCCAATAGATGGTGATAGTGTAAGAGCTTCCTCTCGTCGTTTTGTGATAGCTGATCCTACCTATATCAATTCAAATATTGGACAAAATATGCCAAAATATAAATCGATTCACCCAGAAAGTTTTATTGTAGTTAAAAGGTGACTATATACTTCATAGATAAATTATTTAGTTATTAATATTAAAAATTACTTTTATCTATAAATATATTTTAAGAATGTGATAGCCCTTAGTAGTTAAATGCTACTTTGTAGGTTGGATCATCCTCTTCATATGAACAGTGAGGTCCAGCTTTTTTTAGAATGGTTTTACAGTCAGCTGAGAGATGACGTAGTAGTAAATTTTTCCCTGCATCTTCATACTTTTTTGTAATTGCATCTATAGCTTCAACTCCACTAGAATCCATCACTCTAGCATTTTTAAAGTCAATAACTACCTTTGGTGGATCGTTAGGAATATCAAAGTTATCTGCAAATGTTGTAGCACTTGCGAAGAATAGGGGCCCATTTAAGCTATAAACCTTTGTTCCATCATCTTCAGTGTGAGTTTTAGACCATATACGAGCATGTTTCCAAGCAAAAACAAGAGCAGAGATAATAATACCAGCTATAACAGCAACTGCTAAATCTTCAACAACAGTAATAATAGTTACAACTACCATAACAAATGCATCACTTTTAGGCATATGTTTTATATGGGAAAAGCTAGACCACTCGAATGTCCCAATACTTACCATAAACATAATCCCGATGAGAACAGCAACAGGGATTATATTTAAAACATCTGTAGTAAATACAACTAAAATCAAAAGACCAATAGCTGCTACAAAAGAGGAAAGGCGACCAAGACCACCAGATGTATAGTTAATAATAGATTGACCAATCATCGCACAACCAGCCATTCCTCCAAAGAAGCCACAAGCAATATTTCCTGTCCCTTGTGCTATACATTCTTTATTTCCACTACCACGAGTTCCACTCATCTCATCAAGAACAGCAAGAGTTAGAAGTGATTCTATTAAACCCACTAGGGCTACGATAATAGCATATGGAAGAACAAGAAGTATAGCATCAAAGCTAAATAAATTTTGAGGAATTACAAATGATGGAAGTTTCCCCGCAAATTGACTTAAATCGGTAAGTTGTCCTACTAATAGAGTGCTAAGTCCACTATAATATACGACTAGCGTTATTACTATAATTGCCACAAGTCCTGATGGGACAGCTTTTGTTATTTTTGGAAGATAGTACATAATTAGCATTGTGATAAATACTAATAAGTACATATTAAAACCTTGACCCTCAAAAAATTTAAATTGAGCTGTTGCAATCACAATAGCAAGACCATTGACAAAACCATACATAGCCGGTTGTGGAACAAGACGGATAAATTTACCAAGTTTAAGAAGTCCTACACCTATTTGCATAAGTCCAGCTATGACAGTGGCTAATAAAATATAATGAAGTATCCCTATACTCAAGGCATCACCTGCAATACCTTGCGCTGATAACACAGAGTGTGCTTCAAGTGACAATCCCACAAGGACAATAGCAACTGCTCCTGTAGCTCCAGAAATCATACCTGGCTTGCCACCGATGAAGGAGGTTATGAGACCAAGTATAAATGCTGTGTAAAGCCCAACTATGGGACTAACATTTGCAATAAAACTAAAGGCAATAGCTTCAGGAACTAGCGCTACTGCAACAACTAAGCCTGAAAGGATGTCATTTTTAATATTTTCTTTTTTATATTTACTTATATCAAACAATTTTATTTTACCTTTATGAGTTAAGAGAGCTTAATTGCTCTTTAACCTTCGTTTGTTTCTCTGTAGCATCATTTAAAAGTGTACGATTCTTTTGAAGGACATCTTCTGGAGCGTTGGCTACGAAACGTTCGTTATTGAGCATATTGTTTATCTTGTCTATCTCTTTTTGTAATTTTTCATCTTGACGAGTTAGTTTAGCGATAATAGGGGTTAAATCTATAGAAGCTGTTGGTATAAATGTCTCGCATAAGTCAGAGATATCACTTACAGAATCTTCTATCTTAACTTCTGTAAATGCAACATCTTCTACTTTTGCAAGTCTAAGAATAAATGGTAGCATCATCTCTTTTTCTTTGTCTGTTAAGGCATCTATTTTTACATAAGCTTTAGGGATTTTTTGGTTTGCTAAGTCCACTAAAACTTTTGCGCGACGAATAGAAACTATGGCGTCCATAATCACTTCAAATGTTTTTTCTTCTTTACGCTTTTTAGTCTTATGTGGGTATGGCTTAATCATAATAGACTCATCACCATTTTCTAATGAAGTTCCTGAAAGTTCATGATAAAGATACTCAGTTACAAAAGGCATAAATGGATGGAGAAGTTTCATAGACTCTTTAAATATAGCGCCAAGTTCTATAATAGAGGTTTTATCAGCTTTAGATAGTTCAATACCCCAACCACAAAATTCATTCCAGATAAATCTATATATGACTGTAGCTGCATCATTAAACTTGTACGCATCGAGTGCTTCACGTACCTCTAGGGTTGCTTGGTTTAAGCGAGATGCCATATACTTACCAAGTGAGCTTTCAAGACAAAATCCAGCTAAGTCAGGAAATGTATCGGCATTCATTTGTAAGTATTTCGAAGCATTGTAGAGTTTATTTGTAAAATTACGATTGAGTTCTAGTTTTTCTGTACTCATACGGATATCACGACCTTGGGCTGCTGATATTGCCAAAGTAAAGCGAAGTATATCTGCTGAGTATTCGTTAACCATATCGAGTGGATCAATAACATTACCCTTTGATTTGGACATTTTATCACCATTCTCATCACGTACAAGGGCATGAAGATAGATATGGTTAAATGGAAGCTTTCCATTAAAATGCTCACCCATCATCATCATTCTTGCCACCCAAAAGAAAAGAATGTCAAACCCAGTGATAAGTAATGAGTTAGGATAAAAATCTTGCATATCATTAGATTGGAATAACTTGTCCATTTCTACGTCACCGTTTCCCCAACCAAGAGTTGAAAAAGGCCATAGCGCTGAAGAAAACCAAGTATCAAGAACATCAGGGTCTTGCGTTAAGTTATTAGATGCACATTTAGGACAGGCTTTAGGATGTTCCTCTTGTGAAGCGAACTCATGTTCACACTCATCACAATAAAATACTGGAATTTGATGTCCCCACCAAAGTTGACGAGATATACACCAGTCACGAAGTTCACCCATCCAAGAGTTGTATGAGTTTATCCAATGTGGTGGAAAAAATTGTGCTTCACCATTATTTGTTTTTTCTATAGACTTTGTAGCTACCTCTTTACGTAAGAACCATTGTTTTGAAATGTAGGGTTCTACGACATTCTTACATCTATAACAGTGTCCTACCTGGTGTTTGTGCTCTTCAATCTTAACTATAAAACCCTCTTCTTTAAGTCTTTTTACAATAACTTCACGAGCTTTTAGTCTATCTAAACCTTTAAATTCTTCAGCATATTCGTTTAAAATTCCTTTTTCATCAAACACTGTGATAAATTCTAAGTCATGACGTTTTCCAACCTCGTAGTCATTTTGATCATGTGCTGGTGTAACTTTTACAACACCAGTTCCAAACTCCATATCCACATGAGTATCAGCGATGATGCTAACCTCACGGCTTAGAAGTGGAAGTTTAATTTTTTTACCAATTAAATCTTTGTAGCGTGCATCATCTGGATGCACCATTACAGCAGTATCGCCAAAGTAAGTCTCAGGACGAGTAGTTGCTACTTCTACATGGCCAGTTCCATCTGCAAATGGGTACTTGATATGATAAAATTTGCCTTGTGTATCTTCATGTTCAACTTCTATGTCACTAAGTGCTCCATCATGGGTACACCAATTTACCATATAGTTACCGCGGATGATAAGCCCTTCATTATATAGATGTACAAAAGATTCGCGAACAGATTTTTGTAGTCCAGCATCCATAGTGAAACGTTCACGTTTCCATGCAGGTGTTACTCCCATCTTGCGGAGTTGGTCCGTCATAATCCCAGCGGACTCTTCTTTCCAAGCCCAAGCACGTTCAAGAAATTTTTCACGACCTAACTCTTCTTTTGTAGTTCCTGATGCAAGAATTTGTTTTTCTACAACATTTTGTGTAGCTATACCTGCGTGGTCTGTTCCTGGTTGCCATAAAGTTTTATAACCATCCATACGTTTGTAACGAGTAATAATATCTTGAAGTGTAAAAGTAAGGGCATGACCAATATGTAAGCGACCCGTTACATTTGGAGGTGGCATCATAATAGAGAATTTTTTTCCCTCTTTTTGAATCGTCTTATTGGAATCTACTTCAAAGTAGCCTCTTTCTTCACATATCTTATAAAATTTGTTTTCAATATCTTGTGGATTGTATTTATCTGACATTTTTTTGCCTTAATCATGGATGTAATAATTTCGCGATTATACCTAAAATAGTGTGAGAATACTCTTAGAGACTTTTTTCACTATGTTAATTATAGTTATGTGGTAAATTGTTTCATGTTTACTAATTTAAGATAAGATTTTATGATGATTAGTCCTACAGTTAAAAGTATGTTGCTCGCTAATATAAATATTGATGAGTATAATCCACTTTATAGAAAAACTATCTTAGTAAACTTCATACTTATGGCTACAGTATTAGGGTTTGGTGCATTTACTATTATAAATGCATTTATACTTTCGCAACCAATGGTAGCTATATTTAATTTTATCTCTTTTAGTTTCTCTGTATATGCAATTTATAGTATCAGAAGAACTAAAGAGATTATTGTAGCATCCTTTATAGCATCTTTAAATCTATTTGTTTTTTTATTTATATTAATCTATTTACGTCATGGAGAAAATTTTACATTTATATGGACTATATTTTTACCCTTAACTGTAATATTGATAAATGGTAGCTCTCGAGGTCTAGTAATAAGTGCAATATTTTATCTTATAGTATTTACCTATACATATACAGGTATAGATATTTGGCAAGGTGGTTTGTGGAATATAGACTCTTATGCTCGTTTTGTTGGTGCTAGTATTATACTAGTCTATATTGTCTATCTTCTAGAACAAAGTTCAGAAAAGGCATTTGTAGTCTTAAACAAAATACGAAACAAAGAAAAAGAGTACGTAAATAAACTTCAAGTATGCTCTATCACTGACCCCTTGACTGATCTTTTTAACAGAAGACAACTTGATTTCTTATTTGATAAAAATTTTGATAAAGCAGAATTTCATCAAAGCTATTTTTGCTTTTTCATATTGGACTTAGATGACTTTAAACTTTATAATGATACTTATGGACATATAAAAGGAGATCAAGTCTTACAAAAAATCGCTCTCACTTTAAAAAAAAATATGCAAAGAGAAGTGGATAATATTTTTAGACTTGGTGGGGAAGAGTTTTGTGGTTTGATGATGGCTGATTCATCAGAGAAAATATTTAAAAGTATAGAAAATATTCGTGCTGATATCCAAAATTTAAATATTAAGCATGCTAAAAGTTCCCAAAATGTAGTGACAGCTTCCTTTGGTGTTTGTATTATTGATGATTTTAAAGTAAAAAGTTTTGATGAGATGTATAAAATTGCAGATAAGTACCTTCATGATGCTAAGCACAATGGGAGAAACTGCGTAGTAGGTTCTACGGTTATATTAGAGTCTCTTCCTGTAAAAACCAACTAGTTTTAATCATTTAGTAGATATAATCACACTCTTAAAAAATCTATGGAGTTGCAGTGCCTTTATCTCGATTAAATGAACAACAATATAATGCTGCAACCTCTGATGATAAGCAAAATCTCATTATCGCTTCAGCTGGAACAGGGAAAACTTCAACCATAGTTGGTCGAATAGCATATCTTCTTAGTAAAGGTATCGCGCCAAATGAAATACTTCTTTTAACCTTTACAAACAAAGCAGCTGCTGAGATGGTAGAACGTATCGCTCAATACTTTGGTGATGAGATAGCAACTAAAATAGATGCAGGAACATTTCACGCTGTGAGTTATAGATGGCTGAAAAAGTACGATAAAAAGATAGTCCTTAAGCAACAACGTGAACTTAAAACACTTTTTCGTTCAGTATATGAAAAACGCTCTTTCCAAAATATAGATGCAGAGGTTCAACCATATGGAGGGAATTATCTTTATGACATGTATGCTTTTTATCAAAATACAGAACTTCATAAAAACTTTGAAGAGTGGATGAAAGAGAGTTTTCCAGAACATGAACTTTTTGCATTAATATATGCAGATGTAGTAGATGAATTTGAGAACTTAAAAAAAGAGTATGGTTTTGTGAATTTTAATGATTTACTTCTTCATTTTAGAGAGTTGTGTTCACATTATGATTTAGGTTATAAAGAGATTCTGATAGATGAATATCAAGATACTAATGCGCTTCAGGGTACACTTGTAGAGGCGATGAACCCACCGTCACTTTTTTGCGTAGGTGATTATGACCAAAGTATCTATGCTTTTAATGGAGCAGATATAACCATCATTGGTTCTTTTAACAAAAAATTTCCTGATGCTGTAGTGCATACGCTTACAAAAAATTATCGCTCATCTCCTCCTATACTATCACTTGCGACAAAAGTAATCGAACATAATGAACGTATCTACCCAAAACAACTTGAAGTTACACGTCAAGGCTCGTTTGATTCACCAAAACTTTTAGCATATGATGAGCTTTTTGATCAGTATCATGCTATAGCATCTAAGATACGAGAATCTACTACTCCTCATGAAGAGATAGCAGTGATTTTTAGAAATAACTCTACTGCAGATGGTATAGAAGTAGGGCTTCGTGAACTAAATATAGCATGTAAACGTAAGGGTGGGACAAGTTTTTTTGACTCAAAAGAGGTCAAAGCTGTTCTTGATGTCTATACATTACTTGTTAATGAGTCTGATATGATGAGTTTTATTCATGTGTTTGAGTATGCAAGAGGTATTGGCTCCGCAATGGCAAAAGAGTTATACTTAGGGCTTAAATTTTCAGGTGCTGGAAGTATGTTTCATGGTCTTTATGCTCCAGATGAACTCATAAAAAATCCTTTTGAGAAAAGAAAACTTAATCATCAGTTAGGCTTATTTGATGAGTTTTTAGAACTTGGTGCTGTTGGTAAGTTTGCAAAGTGTGGTTTTGAAGATAAGTTTATGAAAAATCCAGTACTCAAACATCCAAAGCTTACAAAAGATTCTGCTACATTTTTGCATAATTTTTATCTATTGTTTCGTGATATTAAAGGTATGAGTGAACCTAAATCTGTAGTTAAAAAAATATACACATCTGAAGTTTTTAAATACATTGCAGAGATACTTTCAACTAAAAGAGCACAACTCAAGGATGGCACAATAGATGAAAAACAAAAAACAGAGTCACAAGTAAAAATTCAGAGAAAAATGATACTTTTAGAAGAGCTTTCAACGCCTTATAAAGAACATTCACGATTTTTGAATGCTATGATTTTAGGCTCCTCTGATTTAACGCAAGGGGAGGGTGTTAACCTTCTAAGTGTCCATGCTTCAAAAGGCTTAGAGTATAAAGAAGTATATGTGATAGATATGATGGATGGGAGATTTCCAAATCGTAAGTTGATGCAAAGAGGTGGAAGCTTAGATGAAGAGCGACGTCTCTTTTATGTCTCAGTGACAAGGGCAAAAGATATACTTTATCTCTCTTATGCAAAATATGACAAGATTAAAAAAATGAACTTTATAGCATCGCAGTTTTTGTATGAAGCGGGGATGGTACCAAAAGATGAAGCCTATCGTGCACTTATACAAAAAGAACAAGATAAAGAAGATGAAAAATTAAACTAAAATTTCAAAATTAATTAATTTGAGTAAGTATTAAATTAACTCCTATAGCTATAATTCTTCAAAATAACAAGGAAAAAAATATGTTTAAAATTGTAATAGAAAAAGAGTGTGGTTGTTTTAAAAAAAGCCAAATGCAAAATGCTCAAAGTTTAGATAATAAAGATGATGCCCTGATGAAAAGTCTTGATATGGTTAATATAATGAATAATGAATTTTGTGGTAAACATGAGTTTAAACTTCAAGAAGTTGGTAATGATTTTGTTATCGCAATGCATGACTCAACTTCAAATGGTTGTTGTGGTGGTGGTTGTGGTTCACATTCACACTAAGGAGTATTAAAAACTGCTTTCATCATCGTTGATTTCTGCATCGTCATAAGGGTCCATATGTATTATAATATGGACTTTTTTATCTTCATCAAATAGATTTTTAATATCATCTTCTATCTTATCAGAGGCCAAGTGTGCATCATATAACGATATACTGACATTGTAAACTAGATGTACAGAGATAAATATATGTGAACCAGATTCTCTCGTTGTAAGATAGTGGTAGTCTGTAATGGTAGTATTTGATTGCAATAGTGATATAATTTGCTCTCTATGCTCTTCGTCAAGAGCAGCATCAAGAAGCATTAAAATTCCCTCTTTAATAATAGGGATAGCTGAATATATCATATATATAGCAATGGCTATACCTAAGATAGGGTCTATTAATTTTTCCGCAGTGAGAGATATTAAACCAAGAGCTACAAGTACAGCACCATTTGAAAAGAGGTCTGTCTTGTAGTGCAAAGCATCTGCCTTGATAACCATGTTTCCTGTTTTTGTAGCAACACTGTTTAAAAATATAACTAGAGCAAGAGTTACAACTATAGATACAGCCATAACAATAATACTTTCATCCATATATTGCATCTCTCTTGGATGTATTATTTTACTCAGTGCCTCATAGAGGATAAATAAAGCTGACATAGATATAACAGTACCCTCTATTACTGCTGCAAGAGGTTCTATCTTACTTCTTCCAAAATTGAAGTTTTCATCTGGTGCTTTTTGAGAAGTGTTAAGTGCATAATAGTTGAAAAGTGAAACTATAAAGTCCAAAAAACTGTCTATAGCAGACGCTAAAACAGCAATGGAACCACTTAATATTCCAACAGTCATCTTCATTACAACTAAAAGTGCGGCAACACTTGTGGATACTACAGTCGCTCTCTTTTCTACGCTCATTTAAATGTCCATTATTTATTTAGATACAATTATAATAAAAAAAGTATATTAATGGACTTAAAAGAACTACGTAATGATAGAAAAAAGTGGCTCGGTTGGAAGAATATCAAGCCACTTCGAGATGCTCTTGAAGATTTAGAAGAGGGTGAATATAGTGTAGAATTTGGTGATAAGATAAAAATTACTGGAGAAAAACCAAAAAAACTAGAAGTACTAGCACGCATGCTAATGCCTTGGAGAAAAGGTCCATTTGAACTTTTTGATATCCATATAGATGCAGAATGGCAAAGTAATATCAAATATAACCTACTTCGTAAACATTTTAATTTAAAAGAAAGAAGAGTTGCCGATATAGGTTGTAATAATGGTTACTACATGTTTAGAATGCTCGAGGATGAACCAAAGCTTTTAGTAGGTTTTGACCCATCGCCACTTTATAAGACGCAGTTTGATTTTATAAATCACTTTGTAAAGAGTAAAATTATATATGAACTATTGGGGGTGGAGCATGCTGAGTTTTATGAGCAAAAGTTTGATACAATCTTTTGTTTAGGTGTGCTCTATCATAGAAGTGATCCTATTTTGATGCTAAAACAACTCTATAGATCTCTTGATGCTAAAGGTGAAGTGATACTAGATACTTTTTATATTGATGGTGATGAAGAGATGGCCCTTTGTCCTGAATCTTCGTATTCTAAAATACCAAATATATACTTTGTACCAACGATTAAAGCTCTTAAACATTGGTGTTTAAGAGCAGGATTTGAATCTTTTGAGGTTTTGGAAACTTCAAAGACTCAAGCACAAGAACAAAGAAAAACATCGTGGATTGAGGGGCAGTCTTTAGAAGATTTTTTAGACCCAAATGATGAAAGTAAAACAGTAGAGGGCTACCCAGCTCCACAAAGAGTGTATGTGAAACTTATTAAGGATAAAAGATGAGTGAAGAAGTTACGAATGAAGATGATGGTAGTTTAGACATAGAAGAGTATCTTGAACAAGAAGAGATACTGTTAAATACTCATGAAAAAATAGATACAGAGTTATGTGGACGCATAGAAAAAATAGAAAAAGGTACCCTTGAGCTTTCTCTTAAAACTATTCCAGAAATGTTGGCAGATGATAAGGGTCTTATCCATGGAGGCTTTATCTTTAGTGCAGCTGATTATGCTGCAATGGCTGCGGTCAATGAAAAAAATGTTGTATTAGTAGCGAGTAATGCACAGTTTTTATCACCAGTAAAGTTAGGTGATATAGTAAATTTTAAAGCGGATGTTAGACATAAAGAGGGACGTAAACGCAACGTTCATGTAACGGCTTATGTATATGATATAAAAGTGTTTGATGCAGAGTTTAAAACAGTTGTTACTGATAGACATGTTTTAAAACTCTCGCTAGTGGATGAGGATAAATAATTATTTTGCTTGTTTTGTAGCACTGAGTAAAAAAACATTAAAATCTTTTTTAGGTTTTTTTATAGTGTTGATAGTATTGATTTTAATATTTCTAAACCCAGATTTTTTCACGATTTCTAAGAGTTTCTCTTTATCAAAACCAAAATGAAATACACCTGTATTATCTGAGTGAAAGGTTCCATCCTCTGTTTCTAAATCAGCGATTGCTATAAAGCCATTGTCGTGAATATTGTTATATATAGTAGTGAAAAATAGTTCTAAATTTTCTATATGGTGTAGAGTCATAGATGATATCAAACCATCAAACTTTTTATTGAGTGGTTCTTTGATAATATCTTGCGTATAACTTATGATGCTAAGTTCAGAAGTGTTTTTAGCTTTTAATTTCGATATCATCTCTTGTGAGATATCTACACCATATACTTGTTTTACAGAAGTAGCTATATCAAAACCTAAGAGTCCAGTCCCTACGCCAAAATCTAAAATCTCCATACTCTTGTCCAAAGTAAATGTTTTTCTTATGTTAGCAGCAATTACCTTTGCTCCATTGACTCGTATGCTTCCGCTATCCCATATCTCTGAGACTGTGAAAGAACTCACACTCAAACACTATAAAATAGTTTACTAAAATCACCCTAAAATTAACCATACTAAAATCATAAATACAGTAGAATAAGTACCATATAAAGGGTAGTTTATGGGTATATACAAACAAGGCTTAAACCGCAAACAGCAACTAATGTTTCCTCCAAGTTTAGACGAGTTAGTAGAAGAAGATAATGTAGTTCGTGCAATAGAAGCATATGTGGATACATTAGATATTTTTAAACTTAACATAAAAACAAAAAAAAGCCTCATAAAAGATGGGCAACCCGCGTTTCACCCAAAACTACTTCTGAAAATCTATATCTATGGCTACCTAAATAAGATAAGGAGCAGTAGAAAGCTTGAACTTGAAATAAATAGAAATATTGAGATGATGTGGCTCACGCAAGGATTGAGACCTAGTTATAAAACTATTGCAAACTTTAGAAAAAATAATCCTAAAGCCCTACAGAGTATATTTAAAGAGTTTAATATACTCCTTAAAAATCTTAAACTTATAACAGGAGATTTAGTTGCAGTAGATGGGGCATTTTTAAGAGCTAATGCAAGTAAGAATACTCTTATTATGAGAACAACAGTAAAAAAAGATCTCTCTAAACTAGATGAAGATATAAAAAACTATATGACCCTCCTTGAAACACTAGATAAAGAGGATAAGAACACTGCAAAGCTTAAAATATCAAAAGAGGAGATAGATAAACTTCTTGAAAAAAAAGAGCAGTTCCAAAAAGATTTAGATATGCTAGATGCTCTAGGCAAAGAGCAACACAACAAGACAGATAAAGATGCTACAGTTATGAGTAAACCTGCACATAACCTAATGGCGTATAATTCTCAAATAGCAGTTGATGATAGTTATAAATTTATTGTAGCTACAGATATATCTACCAATGGTCACGACTTAGACCAACTCCACAACATGGCAACAAGAAGTAAAGAGATAACAGATAACCCAAATATGATAGTAACAGCAGATAAGGGTTACTACAGTAGCAGAGAGCTTAAGAAGTGTATAGAAGATGGTATAGAGACCATCATCCCTCCAAGAGCTACAGCAAAAACTAAAAAGATAAAAAATGCAAAATTCTCCAAAAATCAATTTATCTACAATCATGAAAATGATTGTTATATCTGCCCAAATAATCAAGAACTTAAAAAAATAGAAAAACAGTATGAGAGAGATGGAAGGATGTTGGATGTATATAGAGTATCAAGTAGCTACTGTAAAATCTGCCCACTAAAGAAGAATTGCCTCTCAGATAAAACACCAAACAAACAAATGTACAGATGGGAACATGAACACATTATAGATGAATACTCAACAAAGATGGCTACACCAGAAGCGAAGGCAATAGTGAAAAAGCGAGGCTCCATAGTAGAGCATCCATTTGGAACTATAAAAAGAACATTAGGCTGGGATCACTTTCTTGTTAGAACAAAAAAGAAAGTTCTTGGAGAGAATGCACTTATCATGTTTACCTATAACTTCAAAAGGTTACTAAATCTCATAGGGATAGCTCTGTTTAAAAAACTCTGCAAGGCTATAAAAGAGAATGATTTAAGCAAAATAAGAGAAGAAATAGTAGCTCATATCTTGGTGTTTGGAGTAAAATTAGTCTATACATTACAAATATTTTTATTTTTACAAAATATCTCAAAAAGATGAGATATTTAAAAATTTGAGTTGAAAATCTAATCTAAATTAGTGTTGAATGGGACTAAGTTCACAGTCTCAAGGTTTTGTTAGTAGTTTAAAACTCAATATCAGTTTCTTCCTCTTCCTCTTTTTGAGGAATGGAAATTTTATAATTTTTATTTGTTGTCCCATCTTCATTTGGTATTTCTACAATCTCAACATTTTCAAGTTTTCCATTATTTACATATTCTTCAAATTCATGTTGAAGAACTTGATTATTTTCTATAATTCTTCTTCTGTCTTTACCTAAAAGTTTAACAAAAGTAATTGTTTCCCCATCATTGAAAGATTTTAAATTTTCTTCTAATACACTTAGCATTTCATCAAAAGATGAAATTGTAGTTTCTAAATGAGATTTAACTTCGCTATCTAAAATGTAAACAGTTGTTATCAAATGCTCGACTATTTTTAAGGCAATTAAAACAGAAGCTTTCTTTGCTTTCTTTATGTCGTGTGCTGCATCATTTCCCATAAATCTAATTGAATGTAATCTGCTAGCATCCTTTTTAGAAATCAATCCTTCTCTGACCATTGCATTAATACGTTTTTGTAAATCTTTACCTTTTATATCTTGTTCATTACATATCGCTTCAATTGTAGCTCTTAATCCAAGTCCGGCAAGTGTAAATGCTCCTTCTTGAATGGCAAGAATTGATTCTTTGTAAACACTTTGAACAATAGTTGGGATACCCCAAATACTTTCTAGTCCATTATGTCCTTCAATAAAATGTGGATAAATATCAATTGATGTATCATGCTCCCATTCATCTTCTGCAACCTGATAATGTGCTTCATAATCATGTGATTCTTTTCTAAAAGAAACTGTTTCGCAACCTAAGCATTGAATTAGCATATGTATGACTTCATAATGATACTCTTGTGGATTACTTTCAAATGAATGTTGATGTAAAATGGCATGCGTTGTACTACATTTGCAATGGTTACATTCACTTTTTATATTTTCTGGCATTATGTTCCTTTGTCTGCTAACGGTTGAAGATAGCCGATAAATTTCCGCTAGGTAATTTATTGGCTACTCTGTTTTGTTGTACTACTAGCGTTTCAAACTTCTTTTACATTTTTTAGTTGAGTGAAAAAGTTTTTTAGATATGCAGTATCTAACTTATGTTTAATTTGCCCAAATTGAATAGAACAATGAAATATATTATTTATTTGTTGATTGTCAATAGCATCAAAAACTTTTATTAAAGTAGGCTCAAAATATAATGCACCACTATATCCATCTTTTGGCTTATCAAATTTTATTATATTTGACAATTCTGCACAAGCTACTATTTTATTGTCATACTGAAAAAGGACTAAGGTTTGATTATCATCAGCAATTAGTCCTTGTTTTTTATAATGATACTTTTCACTTCCATTTTCATCTTTCCTTTTTGGAAGTTCATCCAAGAAAAAGCTTGATTGAAGTTTAGGAATTTCAATTCCTCCAAACTCATCATTTTTATCCATAGGTAAAATTCTAATCATTGTGTACTTGGTATGCATATTTTTATAAGTCTCCACTTGAATCATTTTTAGAGTTTTTTGATAAATCTTTCAGATATTGATTAAAAGCTTTAGCTTGTAAATCATATATAGCACCACTGCTGTATGTAATATCGTTATATCCGAGTTGAATACTTGTTTTGTTTGAACCTTTTGCACTAAATCTTTTATTTTTTACAGAACGTTTTCTATCACTAGATTTTTTTACTAAATTTCCATATTTTTTCCATAAAATATCAAATATTTCTTCTTTGTGAACATTAAACATATTTTGGTCTTTTGCTGTAAGTGTTAAGCTTATAAGTTGTAATGGCATCAATTTTTCATTAAACTTCAATGTATCATCTTTTGTTAAAAGGTAACTACCAATAATATGCTTATCGTTAGGTGTATCAAATTCTATTGTTAATGAAAACTCTACACCTTTTATATTTACTGTATCTGCTTTTATGTAAAAAGCCCATGGATGCAGTAGAT
>Ga0256840_1001457_pt1 | contig 22252 bp, 20 predicted proteins | sample 355202metaG_FD_185969 | JGI IMG/M metagenome (GOLD analysis project Ga0256840, IMG submission 185969) | Hydrothermal vent microbial communities from Mid Atlantic Ridge, Atlantic Ocean - 355-202 | ecosystem: Environmental > Aquatic > Marine > Hydrothermal vents | place: Atlantic Ocean: Mid...
CTCTTCATTTTCTATATATTCATCCCCAAGTCCATTTATGCTTTCATCCATGATATCTATCACAACTTCTCCAACGGGCTCAAACATAACTTCATTTGTACTATCGAAAGTATCTTGGTTTACTGATTTTTTTTCAGAGTCCTTTAACACAAACTCGAAAGCAGTAACCCTGTTACGTCCATTCTCTTTAGACACATACATAGCCTCATCAGCATATTTTAAAAGCTGAGTTAATGTAATTTCACCATCTATCTCATGATTAACGATACCTACAGATAAAGAGAGAGAAATTTCTTCTCCTGCCCATATGATTGGGTTATCTTCAACAGCTTTACGCAAGTTCTCAGCAACCCTATTCAAAGATTTTGGTCCACAGTTTCTAATATATATGACAAATTCATCACCGCCTAAACGTGCTGGGAGGTCGCCTTCGCGTGTACATTTCTTCATTAATTCTGCAATGTGCACTAACGCTAAGTCACCTGCATCATGACCGTAGGTATCATTGATATACTTAAATTCATCAACGTCAATTAGGATAATACTCGCTTTCTCACCTTGTTTTATTTCAATGACTTTATTAATGGTATCTTCAAAATATCGTCTATTCGCAATTTTTGTTAAATGATCTCTACTGCTTATTCTATAAAGATATTTATTTGTTTCTCTCAACTTAGCGGTTGCTACTTTAACTTCTTTACTCAAAGAGTAGTTTAATTTTTTAACTTCATTATTCGAGCGCTGCAATCGAGTAATCAGTGAAGAGATCGCAATCCAAAGTTGTGCAATTTCAATTGGAGTATTTTTAGGAACATCACCTAAGTTAAAGGTATTTGATCGTACACCAGACTCTTTTGATTTAATAACCAACATACTAATCGGCTTCGTAATCTGGCGAGTTATAAAATATGCAACAACTAAAGCCAGTCCAATACCAAGTACCAACCACTTTAGAATTGTTTTCATTACTTCTTTTAATGGCGAATCAAGAGCAGATTTTGACTGATAAATCATCACCCCCCAGCCTAACTTCTCGACCGTAGCATAACCTGCTACTGCTTTTTCTTGAAGGTAATCAGAGTCAAAGTCCATTGTTCCAGACTCGCCTCTTTTAATTTTTTGAACAAGAGGCAACATTGAAAGATCATAACTTTCATCTACCCATTCTTTATTGGGATGTGCAACGACCTTGCCTAATGAATCAACGATAGAACAATATTCTTTTGAGCCTGAACCAATTTTAGCACAAGTATCGTTAATAAATGACAAGCCAACTTCAACAAAAAGAATACCTCTTTTTGTATTTTGTTTATCATAAACATAGGTTTTTACTAAAACTACAGGATGATTGGAGATGGTACTTTTAAATACTGGAGAAACATCTCTAATAGATGAATGTCTATTGCCAAAAGTAAGATATTTAAGGAAAGGCTCATCCAGTGAGTTTTTAAATGTGCCTTGGGTGTTAGGCCTTATAGATACGATTCTTGAATAGTCATCCAATGATAAATAAGAAATAACATCAACATTTTCAAGTGATTTTAATAACTCTGCCATTTTAGGCTTAAAAGTTTCAGGTTGTTTTATATTGACCAGATCAGCGGTATTAGAAAAAACTTGTAGCGACTTTTGATAAGATGAGAAATACAAGCGTATTGTTTCACCTGTGCTTTTCGCGATAATCTCATGCTTTTCAAGAATTTCTTTTTTTACACTACCCCACGACTGCTCAGGCATACTAGAAGCCAGAAAGCCAAGCGGCAAAAGCAATACAAATACAAAGCTACCCATAACAAGGCGACTAATTGATTGCTTAAAAAGACTATGAAAGATCTTAGACATTTTTATTTATAATTATTTTTTTCTTTATTTTATGACAGTACAGCCTATCTAACAAAGTCATTCAGACCAAAGGCGCCACCATACTGTAATTTACATGTCACTACATTCGTCATAGCATCATGGCCTTTTATAGTTGAATAATTTTCCTATAGTTTATTATCAGCTAAGTTAGCAGTCATGAAAAAGCTAGAAATCACTAAGAAGCCACTCTATATACAAGCACATGAGCAATTACTATCTGAGCTATCATTAATGACGAGGCTGAGCGTTTATACAGGTTTAGCTTTTTTTCTTCTTTCTCTGCTCTTCACCTCACTATTTACTTCGGGCGAAGATATTCAAGGCTACTGGATATTAGCGCTTGGTTGGATTGGTTTGATTATTTTTCAGTTTTCATGGTTTGCAAACCCATTAAATTTACTGGCTTTATTATTAGTCAATCAGCGTCCTGTAATCGCTTTATTATTGAGCACGACAGCATTTCTTTTAGCTTCACAGACATTTGTTTTTGTTGAGATACCCACAGGTACGAGTTCTGGAAAAATCCATATTAAAGAATTGGGTTTAGGATTCTATATTTGGTATCTAGCACAAGGGTTATTTCTTTTAGCAATGCTTGTAGAAGTATTTGGCCACAAAAAAGCGAGGGCTACCCTCGCTTAGTCAGTGCTTTAAATGCATAAAAATTGCTAAAAGTATATTTCGCTGATCTTCATGGATCATACTGGTAAATTTAGCACGTTTAAAACTCACCAGTAGCGCCTGCTTCCATTATTTGTAAAATAACATCTTTAACCTTATTGGCTTCTTTTAGAAGATTATCGGGTAATGTTTTTCCACCATGAATCATCATGTCCATATTCAAAGCGTATACCCAAACCTTACCTTTTTTATCTTCAACCATAGCTATACGACAAGGCAAGTAAGCAGAAAAAGCATCCGAAAACTCAACCATTGTCATGGCAGTCATTGGGTTACAGTACTGATAAATCGTCAGCAACCGTTGTTTTTTGCCCGTTTTTGCTTCAACTTCTTTTGATAATGGTAAAATACCTACTGCTTTGATGTTTAATTCTGTTGCAACAGAACTCATTGCTTCTGCGGCATCTTCGGCAGATACACCTTCATCTAATTGTTTTCTCCAAACTGTGGCATCTGCAGAATTGCCATACTTTTTTAGGTCTGTCCACATATCTAAGTAAACTTTTTTGGCTCCAGCATCTAGCTTATTAAACTCTGCCATTTCACCACTAAATTTAGAATAAGCGTAACCACCACCAATTAATGCAACCAAACCAATGATCGCTAATATGTTTTTTATAAATCCCATCTTTTTAAACTCCTAACGAATAAACCAATTATATTTTTTAATTATAAAAAACTAGGCTCCAACATTAGAACCTAGCTACTTCTTTCTTATATCTGCTTAAGGAGAGCCTGATCATGTCCCATAAAATTCTGCTGGCTTAGCCAAGTTCTCAATTTCTTCGTTATTGATTTTAACCATAGAATGACTATGCTTAAAATCAATGCCTCGAACTTGAAACTTGGCGTTGCCAGAATTTATGGGACTTAATCAGTCTCTCCTTAATTACATTACCAAGTAGTATCAATATTCTTCATTAACCCAAAGCTCTTCACAAACGGCCCTGCCATTTTTGGGTTTTTCATCATTGCGCCGTAGTCGCCTTCTTTAAACTTAAGCTTACCACTGGCATAAGCCATTCCAAGGCCTGCCATGCCAATGCCTTTGCTTACCCACTTCTTCCAATCTTTTGGGTTTGCACGCATATCCCAATCAGCCTCCTCTCCGTCCCAATCGCCGGCACTGACACAGATGCCATCAACAACGGTAAATACACCGCGCGGTTCATCTTCATCTTTATATCCACAACAAATAATGGAGTTAAATCCAATTTCTGCAAGCTTGTCAGCAACACTAGGGTCACCATTCCACTCATCTTTTAAAGCATTCATCCATTCTGCACAAAATAATTCTGACATTTTATTATTCCTCTCCATAGCGTTAGATTGACTTTGAAATTCATCTGAAAATTTATTTGAAACTTAAGGGGTCATTTCCAAAGTAATTTTTATTCTATACTAAAAGCATGTCTAATTTAATGAAAAACCCTCATTTAGCGCTATATAAGGGGCTCCTAATCTACGGACTTGTATCAATTTTAATCAAAAATAGCCTTGTTGCATGTAGATAAATAGTGCAATCTCTTAACTATTGTAAATTTAATAAAATTAATGAAAGGATCTAAATCACAGAAATCTAACTAAACAGACAGGAGAAACATTATGCCCGCAGGACTTTTACTTGCCATTCTATGCTCATTTGCAGCACTGGTTTATGGCTATTTCACGATTAAATGGGTACTCGCCAAACCTGATGGAAACGAAAAAATGGTTAAAATAGCTTCGGCTATTCAGGAAGGTTCTTCCGCCTATTTTAAGAGACAATATAGCGCTATCGGCGTTGTAGGGCTTGTCTTAACGATTGTTCTCATTTTTGCATTGGATACAATAACTGCAGTTGGCTTTGTTATTGGTGCCATCCTTTCCAGTCTTGCTGGCTTCATTGGTATGTATGTTTCCGTACGTGCTAATGTACGAACAGCAGAAGCCGCCAAAGAAGGCTTAAACCCTGCCATGCAAGTCGCTTTTAAAAGTGGTGCAATCACGGGGATGTTAGTGGTTGGTCTTGGCTTATTTGGTGTAGCGGCTTTCCTTCTCCTTCTTGGTTACATCACTCCTGCTGGCGAAGAGCTCAGTCTATTTCCATTGATTGGTCTTGCATTTGGCGGTTCGTTAATTTCCATTTTTGCCCGATTAGGTGGCGGCATATTCACCAAAGGTGCTGATGTTGGTGCCGATCTTGTGGGTAAAGTTGAAGCAGGTATTCCTGAAGATGATCCACGCAACCCTGCAACCATTGCAGACAACGTAGGTGATAATGTAGGCGACTGTGCAGGCATGGCGGCTGATCTATTTGAAACATATGCCGTAACCATTGTGGCGACAATGATGCTCGGCGCACTGACATTTGGTATTGGCAGCAATGCATTAATCTATCCTTTGGTGTTAGGTGCAGTTTCTATCATTGCCTCTATCATCGCACCTACTTTGTAAACGTAGGCGCTGACAAGAACATCATGAAAGGCTTGTACAAAGGTCTTATTGTATCTGCTGTCCTTGCAGCAATTGCCTTTATCCCTGTAACGTGGTGGTTAATGGATGGGATAACAAGTTCTGACGGGGCTGTTTATAGCGCCCCAGCCATTTACTACAGCGCATTGATTGGTCTTGTGGTTACAGCACTCTTAGTGGTTGTAACGGATTACTATACATCAACCTCTTTTAAGCCCGTTATCAATCTGGCAAAAGCATCAACAACAGGTCATGGTACAAACGTGATTGCGGGCTTGGCGCTTTCTATGCGCTCAACAGCTTTACCTTTATTGGTTATTTGTTTTGGTATTGGGGCTGCTCATTATTTTGCAGGCTTATACGGTATTGCTATTGCGGCAACGGCGATGCTTTCAATGACGGGTATTATCGTAGCAATGGATGCCTTTGGACCTGTAACGGACAACGCTGGTGGAATCGCTGAAATGGCAGACTTACCTGAAGAGATTAGAAACATCACCGATGCATTAGATGCGGTGGGTAACACCACTAAAGCAGTAACAAAAGGTTATGCAATCGGTTCGGCGGCACTCGCAGCTCTAGTCCTTTTTGCAGACTTTACACACGGCTTATCGGCAAGTTCAAATACCGCTCTGCATCATTTGACGTTTGATTTATCAAACCACATGGTCATCATCGGCTTATTCATTGGTGGCATGATTCCTTACCTTTTCGGCGCAATGGCGATGGAAGCGGTAGGACGTGCAGCGGGCGCAGTGGTTATCGAAGTTCGTCGTCAGTTCAAAGAAAAGCCAGGCATTATGGATTCACCGAAGAGCCTGATTATTCTCGCGCAGTTGATTTATTGACTAAATCTGCTATCAAAGAAATGATTATTCCTTCGTTACTACCTATATTCATCCCTCTTGTTGTAGGTCTGACTCTAGGTGCTCAAGCATTGGGTGGCTTATTATTAGGAACAATTATCACAGGTTTGTTCGTTGCAATCTCAATGACAACAGGTGGCGGCGCATGGGACAACGCAAAGAAGTATATCGAAGATGGTAACTTTGGCGGCAAAGGTTCTGAGTCTCATAAAGCAGCTGTTACAGGCGATACTGTTGGTGATCCATACAAAGATACAGCGGGTCCAGCGATTAATCCTTTAATTAAGATTATCAATATCGTTGCATTGTTAATGATTCCTCTTCTATAAGATAGGATTCATATTTAAACGCTCTTTTAAAGATATATTTTAAGAGTATTTATAAGCACACCCCCCCACTTTTACATGATGTTTATAATCCTATATAAAAACATCATGTAAAAGTGGGGGGGTGTGTTTTTATATCTCTATAATTGATATAAATAATGAGTTTGACATACCAATCGGTATGATCAAGAATGTGACCCATGATATTTCCTCGTTTTCTATCTTTTTTTATAATTATTGTACTATTCAACATGGCACCATTTAGCAGTACGCCAGCACTTGCCAAAAATGAACCCCTCAGCGTCACAATACTGCCTTTAAAAAATTTACTAGTGAGTTCACAATCCAGTGCACCTGCCAATATAATCAGTTTGAATCACTCTACGATCAGCGCTGAGATAACAGGCCGCGCACTCAAAATAAAAGTCGAGATTGGTGATATTGTTAAAAAGGAACAAAAACTAGCATCATTGGATTGCCGTAGTTATTCATTGGCAAGAAAGCAGGCGAAGGCCGCTTTAAAGGTGGCTAAGACACAGTTTAACTATTCAAAAAAGCAATTGATTCGTAATCAAAACCTGATGAAGAAAGGTATTATTTCTCGCGAAGTTTTCGAAAAAGCAGAAGCAGGACAACTTTCTTCGATTGCGGATATTGCATTACAAAAAGTATCTATTGAAACAGCGGATTTAGCCATTAGCCGTTGCCAAATTTATGCGCCATTTTCTGGGCAGATCACAAAGCGTTTAGTACAAAAAGGACAGCTAGTCACGGCAGGAACACCTTTATTCAAGTTGATACAAAGCGACCGTTTAGAGATTCAAGCAAAACTATCTCCCAGTGATGTTAAAAAGCTAAAAGAGTCCTTATCATTAAAGTTCGTAGCAGGTGATACAAAGCTAAAAGCCACCGTCCGGAGCATTATTCAAACCATAGATGAAACCACCCGAACACAAGAAGTACGATTATTATTACCCAAAAACACCGATATTGCGACAGGTCTTTCAGGTCGTCTCGTGTGGAGCAATAAAGAAAAACGCTTGCCTGCCGAGTTTTTAATTAGGCGCAACGGTCAGCTTGGTGTGATGGTGGCTGAAGATATTGTCGAAGATATAGGCAAGGGAAAATTTATTCCTTTAGCCAATGCGCACGAAGGGCAGCCCGCTGATATTACGCTTCCTAAAGACACCCCCATAATCAATCAAAACCGTTATCGCGTAGAAGATGGTCAACCGATCAAGGTACAACCGTAGTCGTTGGTAATACTATGTATTCGCGCTTAATACAAAATAATGTACTCGCAAACTTAACTTTTATATTGATATTAGTCGCGGGTTTCTTATCGTATAAAAGCTTGCCCCGCCAGCAAGACCCAACCATTAATTTTAACTGGATTGTAGTTGCTACAGGCTTTCCGGGGGCATCCGCATCGGATGTGGAAACACGCATTACCGAGCCATTAGAAGATGCCATTAACGGTATGCCAGATATGATGTTTGTATCAAGTAATAGCCGTGAAAGCTCATCGACCATTTTAGTGCGCTTTAAAGATATTCCCGTACGAATATATGACAAACGCTTAACCGATTTAAGGCGCAAAATTCAAAGTGTTGAAACAGAATTACCTGAAGAGGCGCTGGATACAAAAATTTTAGAAATCACCACAGGCAATGCCTTCCCTGCCGCAATGATTTCAATAGTCTCGAATGCTGATGATGAAAATCTACGCCGCCAAGCCAAGTTTGCTAAAGATGCTATAGAACAAATTTCAGGGGTAGATCGTGTTGACTCGGTGGCGCTGGATGATCCCGAATTACAAATTAGCTTTATTCCTGAAGCCTTAGAATCATTAAATTTATCGCCGGGGCAATTATCGGATTCAATCAAACTTTGGTTTCAAGATATATCCGCAGGCACAACCAACATTGGGGATCAAAGTTGGCTGGTTCGTATTGTAGGAAAAGATAGCGACCCCGAAGCCGTAGCACAATTACCCATTCCTAGCCTGCTGAACGAAGTGCCTTTATCGCGCGTTGCCAATATTCAAAGAGCGCGCAAAAAAGCCTCACAAGAAGTGCGCGTCGATGGCAAACCAGCGGTTTTATTATCGGTGCTAAAACAAGATAGCACTAATGTCATTCAACTGGTTGAGCGCTTGAATACATGGGTAGATGCGCAGAATGAAACCATTCAAAGCAGTGGTATTGAAATAAAAATGCTGGATGATCAAACCCTGCCAACCACCAGCGCAATTAATATTATGCAAAACAATGCATTGATTGGTTTATTGCTGGTTTTGGTCGTAGCTTGGCTCTTTTTAGGCACACACATTGCACTGTTAACAACGATCGGCATTCCCTTTATTTTATCGGCTACTTTTATCGTGCTTGCGGCAACAGGTGAAACGCTTAACATCATGGTGTTGCTGGGTATTATTATTGTGCTGGGAATGTTGGTGGATGATGCTGTGGTGGTGGTTGAATCCATTTATTATCGTTTGCAACGAGGGATGGATTCGCTACAAGCGATACGCGAGGCGATGTTAGAAGTTGCTATGCCAGTCACTACCGCCGTCTTAACAACCATGGCCGCCTTTTTGCCACTCACTATCGTGCCTGGAATTTTGGGTAAATTTATGCAAGTTGTGCCTATTGTGGTAGCGCTTGCATTGGCGATTAGTTTGATTGAGGCCTTTTGGATGTTGCCTGCGCATGTGTATGCCGCAAAACTAGATTTTACTAAAAGGTCACGTATCCAGCGCTGGCGTGAATCCTTTATTCACTGGATTCAACTTAAATATTCCAGTGTGTTGATCAAAGCTTTACGAAGACCAAAGCGAACCCTGCTCGCTATTTTATTAGCGTTCTTAACGGCCGTTGGCGCACTAGGTGCTGGCATGGTGAAAATGGACTTTTTTGCCGCTGATAGTTTGCGTATTTTTTATGTGAACGTAGCAATGCCCCCCTCATCACCGCTTGAGAAAACACTAAAAACCACGTTGGATGTTGAAAAAGTTATCAAAAAATATCTGCATGAAGGTGATGCACGTGCCGTAGCGAGTTATACCGGTGTGATGTTTACCGAGACGGAACAGCTTTTTGGTGATCAATACGGACAGATTGTAGTTAGCTTATTGCCGATGGAAGAAGGCGCGCGCGATGTGGATGAAATAATAAAAGAAATGCACGATGAAGTAGTGAATGTAATCGGCGCGAGTAATATCTCTTTTCTCACATTAGCAGGCGGTCCACCAACCAGTAAGCCGATTAGTGTGAAAATTCGTGGTGATAACTACCAAACCATTGAAAAAGCACGCAACGCGTTAACCACTATTCTTAAAGGCATAAACGGCATAAAAGATATTGGCGATGATGCGCACGCTGGACGTATGGAACTCACACTAAAAATGAACCACGATGCAATCAGGCGCGCGGGTATAAGCCCAATTGATATTACAAGAACGATACGACTTTTGGTGGACGGCGAAGTAGTTGCTGAAATGCAAGACAAAGGTGAAAAGCTACAAATCAGGGTAAAAGCTGAACGAGGCAATAGCCAAGATATTGGTGATTTGCTTAACTTTAGAATGCCGATTATTCGTGACGGTATCGCATCGAGTATTCCTCTGAATCAATTAGTGACTCAGAAACGCCTAGTATCGCTGGGTAATATTCGTCACTATAATTTCCGTCGCGCCATAACCTTAGAAGCCAATATCGAGCAACTAAAAGAGAAAGAAGATTTTATGGCTTGTCGTCTGCGTCCCGCGTTATATGGAGATGAACGTGACTACAGTAAATGCCAACTCGATACAATCACTGCCAATAAAATGATGGTAGAAAGCTGGGATAAAGTTAAGCATAAATTCCCCACTATTGATTTAGATTTCACAGGGCAGTTGGATGATATTCAAGAAAGTATGAAATCATTGCTCGTATTAATGCTCTTTGGTTTGGGTATTATGTACTTAATATTAGGGACACAATTCCGTAGTTACTCACAGCCTTTTATTATTTTAGCCACTGTCCCATTAGCATTTACTGGGGTAACATTCGGGCTACTCCTTACCCAAAACCCGCTTAGTCTCTATACACTTTATGGGATTGTTGCGCTTGCAGGCATAGCCGTAAATGCCGCGATTGTGTTAGTGTCAGCGATTAATAGTCGCGTTACATCAGGGGCATCTTCAATCTATGCGGTTATTTATGCTGCTCGCCGACGCGTAATTCCGATAATAATAACGACACTAACGACAGTTGCAGGTTTATTCTCATTAGCAATTGGCTTAGGTGGAAAATCCTTAATCTGGGGGCCCGTAGCCACGGCAATTGTCTGGGGGGTAGGTTTCTCTTCCTTACTAACCTTGTTTGCCATTCCGCTACTGTATTTGCATGGCTCAAAAGTAATGTTCTGGTTAGTTTGGTTGCTAGGATTACTGCTGTTTCCTTTCTACGCTTACAATTTATACGTTGATTTTAACTTTATGAATCTTGAGGAAATAACGAATATCGCTCTGCTCATTTTTGGTATCGTAGCGATAATATGCCAACTGATATTTATGAGCATTGTATTTAAAAAGTATAAGCAAAAAGCAATTAACAGACCCAAGCTTATTGTTATTTTAATCCTAGTTTCTGGCTTTATTGCCTTGATATGGATGTCTCGTTATCCCTTTCTTAGTTTTATTAGCCCGCTGTAGCTTCTTTATATAATATTACCCAATAAAAAAGCACACCCCCCTAGTTTTACATGGTGTTTGTAAGCTTATTATAAACATCATGTAAAACTAGGGGGGTGTGCTTTAAATATTTTATTTTATCTGTTTAGATTGCCTCTTAAGCTTGTCAGTTCAAGGCGAAAAATAGGAGCTTACAAGTGTAAGTGACTATTTTCCAACGCAGAAATGGTGCGTTTAAGAGGTAATTAAATAGTTAAACTTAGCTACAACCTTTAGGTCTTGGTAGTCCAGCAATCTTATTAGCCGATTTAATTAAGCCACCTTTTGGAAAAAGGCTAAAGATGTATTTATTGCTAGAACGATCTTTGCCAAATTCTGCTTTCATCATCTTCATAAACTTACGTGGTTCTGCAACTTGGTTTAAGTCGTAGAATGCTTTGCGTGTTAGGTTGATAATGTCCCAGTGCTCTTCTGTTAGCTCTTCAATATCTTCAACATCTGTCGCAATTTTAACGGCGATGTCTTCGCTCCATTCGCTTAAGTCTTCCATCCAACCCGCTTCACTGAGTTGTATTGTTTTGCCGTCTACTTCGATTTCCATGATTTAACCTTAAGTCATATTTAATAATGTTGTGGAGTTTATCATTATTTACTAATGAATATAGAAACCTTAATTATTTTAGTATTATGAAAGCTTTAGTTATGACGTTAATCCGTTGTATAACTCAATAGCATGATCAACATCTTCATGAATCTCTAAGTCTTTACCTGTAAGCAAAATGGCAACATCGCTGTAATCTTTAATTGTTTTCATGCTATGCGAAACCATAATCACACTGGATGTTTCGCGTTTAGCGGCAAAGGCAGCATGACATTTCTTTTGGAAGCCTTGATCACCCACTCCCATAATTTCATCAACTAAATACACGTCAAAATCTATCGCCATACTCAACGCAAATGCGAGCCTAGATTTCATGCCTGATGAATAAGTTTTTATGGGCTCCTCTATGTATTTTCCAAGCTCAGAAAAGTCTTTTACAAATTCTGTGACGTATTTAATATCCGCACCATAAATGCGACAGGCAAACCGTAAATTTTCGATACCACTGAGGTTGCCGTGAAAAGAGCCTGAAAAACCTAGCGGCCATGAATACTTTCCTTTACGAAGAATTTTGCCTTTTTCAGGATACTCACTGCCAGCGATCAAACGTAGAAGGGTAGATTTTCCTGCACCATTTACGCCTAACACGCCTATATTTCTACTCTCAGGAAATTTAAAACTGACATTATCAAGAATGATATTCTTGCCACCTTTCATGTCATAGGTTTTGCTAACATTACAGAACTCAATCATATTTGACGAGCCCTCTTGCTACTCTTTCTTTCTGCTATCAACCCTATAACAAAAACCCCTAAGCACACTGATATTGCATAATTTGGTTCGTATAAATTGCTGTTAAAACTTGTATAGAAGCCTGATCTAAACCACTCAACTAAGTGAATCAACGGATTATATTGAACCATTGCATAAGCTTCTGAAGATAAGAAGTCTGCGGTAAAGAATACCCCTGAAATAAAATAAAGCGGCCGAGAAAAGGCACTATAAATATTTTGATACGATGGGTAATGCGGAATGATAGCCGCATTTATCAAACCAATACCAGTGGCTAGTAAGATGATTAATCCAACCGCGCTCATCATTTGTAAAAAGCTATCAATTCTAATTGAAACGCCTAGATAAACTGCCAAACCTAGAAAAAACAACATGACTAATAACAACGTTGCCACTTCGAGAATTACACGTGAAATAGTAATATCTATCGGCATCACTTGAGGGTAGCCAAGTAAAGCTTTATTAGCGGCTAAGCCTGCCATAACTTTGCTGACTATATTGCTGTAAAGCAACCAAGGGACAATACCTGTTAAAATAAACAGCCCCATACTTTCCCCTATGGGGCTTGCCCTTCCTAGCGCAGAGAAAATCCCGATAAAAACAATAATATGTGCAAACGGTTCAAACAGTGCCCAGAAAAAACCAAGCTTGCTATTGCCATAACGTGATCGTGTTTCACGCAAGGTGAGCGCGGATATCACACGCCCTTGTACATTCAATGCTTGAAAGAATTCCACGATAGTTTACGTCCATCCAACATGGTCTTTAATTGAAGCCACAATTAAACTCAAAATACCCCATAGTAATAAACAAGCCAAAAATAGTACTATAAAATCATTGGGTTGATTGGGTTTTGCTGGTTTGTCGGGCAATATTGGGTTAACGATTACGGACAAATAACGTTGCTTCTTAGTTGCGTCAATGCGGGCTTTCTCAAGATTTAATAAAGCTGACTCATAAGATTTTTCTGCAAAGCCTTGCTCGGTTAAAAGCTCTTCATGCTTTGAGATAATCATGCTCATTGTTTTAGAGTTTTTATCCGTAATATAAGAACTACGAGATCGTTCTTTTACTATTTGCTGCTTAAGCGCAGTGACAATATTTTTGGCTTCAATAACCTTAGGTGAAATATCAGGAAAGGAAAGCTTTAAACTCTGCAGGTTAGACTCCGCTTTTGCTCTTTCGGCTTCAAGGCTTTCAACAAGGTTTAGTTTAGATTCAGCATTTTTTTCGGGGCTAAGTGCTTGCTCTTTGTCACGAAAAATTCTGACGTCTTGGCGCGCTTTTTTTAGATTAGTTTCAGCATTTTTCAGCTCTTTTTTAGCAAAAACCAAACTGTCTTGGCGAGATTTTTCAGAGAGCTTATTGACCAGCTCTTCACTTTCTCTCAGAATTGCTTTAATAACTGTTACGGCTTCTTCGCGCTCAAATGCCAAAACGGTTAAACTAATAATGCCTGATGCCGCATCAAATTCGACTTGCACTTTTTCTTGCCAATATTCAACCACCTCTGCGAGGCTGGCATCTTCTTTTAATCGAGAAAGCCAATCTTTATCTTTGCGTGAATAGATTTTTCTAAGATCAAAGTCTTCTTTAGTGCGAGCAATAACTTCATTGGACTCAATAAAATCTTTAATGATTAACGCATCGCGGGTTGATGATACATTGCCTGGTAATCCCGTAAGTGCGCCCAAAGGATCGGATTGTCCTTGCCCATTTTTTTCAATAGTGAAGTGCGCCAAGGTCTCGTATTGGTCACTGGCGATATTAATGTAGTACAGGGTTCCAAGGGTCATGGGAATAACAAAGAATAGCCAGAACATAACTGAGCGTAGAAGTTTCATAGGGTTATTTAACTCTTGGTAGGCTGTGATAGCTTTAGAAGGAGGGTTAGGATAGCAAATATATAATTATAAAAGTACACCCCCCCACTTTTACATGATCTATATTTCATCATATTAATTACGAGAAGTGGTTGCTAATAATGCACCTGCACCTACAAATAAACTCCCTGTTATACGGTTAACCATTTTTGCACGCCCTTTAACTTGCAACCAGGGTAATGCCTTACTTGCAAAGTAAGCGTAGAGCATTAGCCATGTCATCTCAAAAATAATAAAGGTGATGCTTAGAATCAAAAATTGCGGCCATAGCGCTACTGTTGGATTAATAAATTGTGGGAAAAGAGCCGTGAAAAAAAGAATCGCTTTTGGGTTGCTTGCTCCCACCATAAAGCCACTCAGAAAGGTCGCTTTACGCGACTGTGTTTTCAGCTGATTCTTACTATCATCGACTAAAAAGCTTTCATCCTTTGATAAAATTGCACTCAAACCTAAATAAATTAGATAAGCAACACCCGCCCATTTGATAATATTAAATAGCACTTCGGATGTCATAACCACCACACCCATACCCGTAAAGGATAATGTCATAATAATGGTGATCGCAGATGTTCCGCCCAACGCGCCAAAGAACGCTTTTTTAACGCCACCATTTAAACTATTGCTTACGCTAAAGAGTACGCTAGGACCTGGTGTTGACGTTAACACTAACATTGTGAGTAAATAGTAAAACCATGTCTCAAGTGTCATTTATTAATTCCTTATCAGATATTGGTAATATATTGTTTCGACTATAAAACAAAGCAATTATACTGTAAATAAGCTTTAGAATGCCTCTATTCTATGTGTTCTTCATGTAGTGTAGAATTATTCCTTTTCTACCAAAGTTGGATAACAACCTTTGACCTTCGCTAATTTTATCTTCATTGTATTTCTGTTGGTATCTCTGCTTATATTTGGCGTATTGATTTTACTCATTCGTCAAATTAAAAAAGATGGGCGCTTGCCTGCAGAAAAAATGCCAACATTGGTGATGGTTCTATTCCTACCTGCCATTGTTATTTATGCACTAGTTTTTAAAAGCATAGTTGACTGGAAATCTGAAATTGAATTTGAAAAAAACCACATTGAGGTTGAAAACTTTGTGATCGGTGCCTATGAGCCGTTGGCTGATTCTCAACGAGAGTTGCTAATAACACTCAAAGAAATGCAAACACTACTCATAGAAATTGAAGAATTAGAGATCGCATTTCCAAGTCATGCTAATTTAGTACAACAGGTAAAAGAAGAATGGTACGCCAGCCGAAGTGGTTTATATAAGGTTTACCAGGATACCGACCGAGAAGTTCGACATGCATGGATTGCGCATAAAACCATGGACAGTAGCGACGTGTTAGCAAAGTTTTCTAAGCAAGCAGTTCAACTCAATGCCACAATTAAAAATGCAAAAAAAGACTACCAAGCCAAACTACACGGTGTGCAAGCAACATTGGTCAGAAATGTAGATGCCGCCAGACAACTACTTGATGCTAATCGAAACCCACCCAAGTCAAAAAAACAAAAAAACAAAAATGCAGCAACACTCAAGCAAATTAAACATTTTAGTGATCGCACAAAAATGCAGCTAGTTGATTTATTAGCCAGAATTGATGGGCGGTTAGCTGAAGAGGTTGAAACACTGCGCGAGCTTATTCGGCTTTCAGGTCAACAAGCTGCAAAAGTGAGAAGTTACCTACTTGATAATCAAGACCTAGAGTTGCCGCTGACAAAAGTCATTGCCGACTGGAATGAATTAGAAAAAAATAGCACCGCTCGCATGAACCAAATCTTGTATGCAACTGAAGCTGAATACGTTGCCTTAAAACTAGGGCTATCTCAAAATAATCCTGCTGTAAAAGCCATGCACAAAAGCTTACGGGTAAACCTTCCTGCGATTGTTGGTCAAGCATTTAAAGAACGCAAAAGTATTGATCAGAGTTATAATTTTAAGATAGCCAAGTAAGTCTGGGAAGCACACCCCTACTTTTATATGATTATCAAACTTAAAGCTAGTTAAAAATATCTTCAATAGTAATTTCTTTTCCTGTTCCTCCTGATGCTTTTAAAACAGAATCAGTTGCCCATTTATACTCAATTTGAAACTCTTCCTTTGTAGAAGTGTAGATCATCAATTTATGGTAGTACTGCGTGTTATAGTCATCATATTCCCATCCACTTGGATTAGAAATACAACCTGATTGGGACTGACAAGCCTTATTTAGGTGGTATAGCTACTTCAAGCAAAAGAGATTTATTTTGTGCTTTCTTATACTGCACATACCCCATCAATGAAGCAAAAAACATAATGAATATTATAATATTTTTCATATAGCCCGCATTTAAAATACTCTCACTACGCGGGATAAAGCGGTGTTAAATCATCCTTCTCTTGTAGTGCAATTTTTTGTGTTTGTGGCAACCCATTTTCTATCAGCTTACCTAATTCTTCACCCTGCCAATTCCCTGATTCAAGACTATAAAGACTTTGTTCTAAATCCTTAACTATTTTCACATCACTGTTTTCTTTCAACTTTGTTGCAATCATCCCAAGGTTTTGCAGAGAATCGTCATGCCAATAAGCTTGTGTATATTTTAAAAGACTATTCGCTGCTCTTTGCTTGTCATTGTTTTGACAAGCTTGCAGTAATGATGAACGTAATGCCCCTATATCCGGCTGAGGTTTCTTTCGTTTAAATGGCTGTTGCTCTCCTTTACTTTCTAAATATTTTCTAAACTTGTAAAATAAAGCAGCAAACAACAGCAGTAGTGGAACAATAATAATTAGCCTCCAAGCCCAGAATTTATTGGCCGCATTTAAGTTAGCATCGACCGTTACAGCAGATTTTTTCTCTTCAGTTGTAGATAAGGGTTCTTGGAGAGGCTCACTAGGAGTCAGATTCGTTTCAATAGATCTTGTCAGATCAGGAGCAATAGTAAGATTCCATGCTGGCAATACAAACGTTTTTTGTTTTTTATTCTTTACATCCCACCAATCGACTTTTATTTCAGGAATTGTTACTTTTCCTGAATTGTCGGGAATGTAACTAATATTGATACGTTGAATACCATAAACCGTATTGCCATCGGTTGCTGTTTCTGACTTTGCCTTGTCAGGGTAAGTCTTCATATTCTTAGGTTTAGGTATACTGATATCAGGAATTTGAGAGCCAGCCAAACCTTTGGCTTGTAGCGTTAATAATCGTGTAACTGGCTCGCCCACTTTTAGTTGGGGGGGACGCGTTGTCCAACTATCTTTTATAATCAAATCTTCTGCAGGCAACCAAACTGTTCCGCTGAACGCTTTGGGCACGGGTAAGACTTCCACATCGATTGTTTTACCTTTTATATTAAAAAGTTTGCTTGGGCCTTGGGAGCGCCTTGTAAAAAAGCCACCACCAAAATCCTGAAAGAATGGATCGTTTCTAAAGTTATTGAAAAAACTATTTAGCATATCTGTTTCATCCATTTTACGACGCAGATCTTGAGAATCCCCTCCCGATAAAGCAATACGCCCTTTCGCTGTCGCTGCAGGTATGTGTAACACACCACTTTTTTCAGGGGATAAAACGTAGCGTTTTTCAACAACATTAAAACGCTTTCCTGCTCTAACAACTTTATAACGCTGATCTGCACCAAGTTTTTCTAAAATAGCATTTTCAACACTGGGAGACTGGATTTGCGCCGTTTGCAAAGTGGCATCATAAAATAGCTTGACCGTATAGGGGATTTGTTGCTGAACATATGTTGTGCTGTCTTTCGTGCCAATACTTTCTTCAATGAAGATATGTTTCTGAGTTTCAGCTGTCACCTCAGGAGGCAAATCAGCAATGACTAGAGTTAATGGTTTTGTTTTTTCACCGCCAATAGTAATCGATGGGATTTGTAGTGTGCCCTTTTTTGTAGGTTCTAATTCGATTGTCCAGCTTTTCAAGAATGAACGCTTACCATTCATTGTGCTTTTTTGAGAGCTTGTGCTCGTTCCTAAGATTCTGAAATCTTTTTTTAGAGGACTGATGTCAGGTATCTCTTTATTGTTTTCACTGGATTCAATTTTTAGTGTTACAGGATCCCCGTCAAAAAATTTCTCCTGACTAAGATATGCTTTTACTTCGGAAAAACTAGGGCTTACTGCGACTATACTCAGTAAACTTCCTAGAAAAATTTTAAAAACTATTTTAACCATTTTTTTATTTCTGCTCCACCAAAACTACCACGGCTGATTATTATCATTATTTGGTCTTCGTTGTTGATATTGTCGTTGAAACTTGCGACGAAGCAAGCCTCCGGGGTCATCTGGAATACGACGAAGCCATTGCTCAGCTGCCATCTTTTCCTCTTTTGTTAGTTCTTTAGCTTCTGTTTTGGTTCCCTTTTTAGTTTTGCTTTTCGCTTTCTTTTCAGCTTCTTTACCCGATTTATCTTCATTTTCAGAAGCATTCTTGCCGTTTTTGCCTTTATCTTTTGAGTCTTTTTTTGAAGGTTTTTGATCTTTTTTATCTGCCGAATCTACTTCATTTTCTTTCTTGTCTAGCTCCTTATTTGCATCAGAAAACTGATTTTTCCTGTCTTTTGACTGTTTGCCACCATTTCCTTTCGAGTCCTTTTCATCTTTACCTTCTTCACCCTCTCCATCCTCTTTTTTCCCTTCGCTTTTTTCTCCCTCTTCGCTTGGCTTTCCTTCTTTATTCTTACCATCGCTTTTGTCTTTTTTAGATTTCTTTTTTTGTTTTAATAGCGTCTCAATGGCAGCTTTATTTTTAATCGCATCCTCCATCTTTGCTTGTATTTGTAGCGCATCATCATAAGCTTTTACTGCTTCTTGATACTTTCCCATTTTTGCCAGCGTATTACCTTCGTTATACCGGGCATCAGCGCCTTGTGCCTGTTTAAAGTTCTCAAGCGCCTTTTCATAATTTTGCTTTCTGTATTCTGCTGTGCCACGCAATAAAGGATTGTTTGAAAGCGTAATAGTTTTTTCATATTCTTGTTCTTTTAATGCCTTTTCGGCTTGTTGCTCTTTGTTGATCCAAAGTTTATTCCAACTATTAATCAATAGTTGGCTTTGCGATTCATCTGATGATGCAGCCATAACAGGTTGTGGTTGCATAAGCCCAAGAATACCAAATGTTAAGAATATTGTAAGCAACCAACCACGGCGAAAGGCTAAAGCAGCAATTGGCAAAAGCAACAATAAAACAAGAGGCCCCGTAGATTTCCAATCTTGGCTGTCAAAATCATCGCTTTTTTCTTGTGGCTTGTCTGCGACTAGAGGCGAACTTAATAAGCTTTTTAAATCCGAGTTATTGGTGCTAATTAGATGGTATTTTCCACCGCCTCTTCGAGCGACTTCTTTCAGTACTTCTGAATCTAGCTTTACCGTTATGCTTTTTCCATCACGATATTTTAAAGCTGGAAGAATGCCGCCTGCCTCCGTGCCAACCCCCAAAACCGACAAAGTATGCCCTGCTTTTTGAATACGTTTTGCCACTTTTAGTGTGGCATCTTTATCGCTAACACCATCTGCAATCAATAATATTTGTCCATTATCAACGCCTGCTTGAGTAAGTAGTTCATGTGCTTTTTTCAACCCTAAATCAACACGGCTACCTTGTGACGGCATAATTCGCGGCGTTAGAACCTGAAGCAATGCTCTGATGGTTTCAGAGTCACGCGTTAAGGGAGATGCTGTAAAAGCTGCGCCTGCAAATAATACTAAGCCTATTTGCCCTTCTTCCTTTTCTGTAAAGCTTTCCGATAGAATATCTTCTATTTTAAAACGCGCGCGCGCAAGGCGCGATGGTTTTAAATCAGCAATTAACATAGAGCTGGATAAATCCAAGACAATAACCCGTGCTGCGTTGGTTTGAAAAACAGGTCGCGGCACTTTCTCCCAAACAGGGTCAGCCAGTGCCAATGTCGCAATTATCCAACCAATAGCTAGCAGTGATTTCCCTAAATAGCAGGAGCTATCATGCTTTTCATTTGAGCCACTTAATAACAATGGTAAAAGTTTCGCATCAATAATTTTTGCCCATGCTTTAGAATCCACCACTTTATTACGAATCATCAACCACCAGATAACGGCTAATGGAATGAGCGCTAATAGCCAGTATGGTTGTAGAAAATGCAATTGATTTAGCATAGTCTGCCCACACTGAATGATCCTGTAAAAGTGGGGGGGTGTGTTTTAACATTATCCCTTGTATCAACCGCTACAGGATATTGCTTCGCAATGCCCTGCATAGTTTTTTTCTCTTTGCTGAGCCTAAAAAAACTACACCCCCCCACTTTTAGTGAGCTTAGCGTTTTGTTGTTTAAAACGGATAACTCAATTATGTCGCCGTTTTTTGGCGACGTGTGTGATGAAGGTAGTTTAAGTATAGTGTTATTTATATAACTCCTCTTTTTATTACAATAGAACATCTAATTTACCCTTCTCAACGGTGGAGAGTTAAACAGATTTGCAGCAACGCCAAACAAAGCAACAAGCGCACTTAGCAATAACGCTAGCGCTAACGGATAATAATACAGCTCTTTAACAGGTCGATAACTCAACTCATCTTTTGAGACTGGTTCAATCTCATCCAGCACGCTATAAATTTTTAACAAGCCTTCTACATCTCGCGCACGAAAATATCGTCCTTTGGTCTTTTGTGCAATCGCTTCTAATGTTGGCTCATCCAAATCCGTACCACCCACGCGCTGTCGCCCAAACGGTGTTTGTATAATGCGCTCATCTGCTCCGACACCAATGGCATATATCTTTACTTTTTCTTGAGCCGCAAGGTCTGCCGCTTTGAGTGGATCTACATTACCAGCGGTATTTGCACCATCTGTGAGTAAAATCAAAACACGGTTTTTTTCATCTTCTTTGCGTAAGCGTTTTACGGCTAGACCAATTGCATCACCAATGGCCGTTTCTCGACCTGCTAACCCTAGTGCAGCTTCACCTAATAAGATATTCACTGTCTTACGATCAAATGTAAGTGGTGCTTGTAGGTAAGCTTGGCTACCAAATAATATTAAACCAATACGATCACCTTTTCGTTTTCGAATAAAATCAGTCGCTACCGCTTTAACAGCGGTTAAACGCGTAACAGAGCGATTATTAATCACCATATCATCCGCTTGCATAGAGCCTGAAATATCCACCGCCATCATCAAGCTTCGGCCAGTAATGGGCTGTTTAACAGTATCGCCGACGAATTGTGGTCTTGCAGCTGCGGTAACTAACAACACCCAAGCAATCAACGCTAAAAATAATCGTGGCAATGAACGTGTTTTTTTTCTAGTTTTTAAGCCCGTATGCAAGCTTTTAAAAAAAGGAACTCGTAGTGCAGCCGTACCACTAACTGGCGCAGGCGGAAATAAAAACCTAACGATGAAAGGTAATGGCAATAATAAAAAAGCCCAAAGAAAAGCAAACTCAAGCTGGTTATTGAAAGTACTGTTGAAAATATTATTGAAGAAACTGCTCATGAGTTAGCCCTAACCACTTTGCGAGTCCAATTTCTAATCAGAGGAATAAGCTCTTTAATATTTAGATTTTCGACCTCCTTTTCAAGGCGATAAGGCGCTTCAATTAAAATTCGTCCAGCACCGCGACTAAAACCTTGAGTAGCACCTGACTGATCTAAAAACTGTAGCCAATCCCCACCCGTTAAACTGGCGATTTTACTACGTGGATAATAGGTAACAGCGACTTGGCGCAATAACGTATTTATTTCTGCGATAACCGCATTGCTTGGTTTGGCTTTTAATTTCTTTTCCAACACATCAAACTTGGCAAATATTTTTGCTCTGTATATTCTTTGTTTAGCTCGCTTCAATAGTTTAATAATCAACCAAGCAACAACTACAATAAGTACCACAAGTAATAACCACCAACCCATCGCAAGCGGCCAAAAGCTTGCACTTTCAGGTAGATGAATATCTTGTAATTGAGGTCCTTCCATCTCTATGCCGCTCGTGACGCCGTTCTTACTGCGACAGATGCACGCCGAGTCGTATTACCAAAACTTTGTTGCAATGTGAGTAGAACATCATCTGCCGTTGATATTTGCATTAATGGAATATTATGTCGCCTCATTAGCTCCGCCACGATTTGATGA
>Ga0256840_1001458_pt1 | contig 22236 bp, 21 predicted proteins | sample 355202metaG_FD_185969 | JGI IMG/M metagenome (GOLD analysis project Ga0256840, IMG submission 185969) | Hydrothermal vent microbial communities from Mid Atlantic Ridge, Atlantic Ocean - 355-202 | ecosystem: Environmental > Aquatic > Marine > Hydrothermal vents | place: Atlantic Ocean: Mid...
AGAAAAATGGTTTCAAATTAAGCCTAAAATCTTTAAACAAAATCCTAGCCAATTTAAACAAAGGTTGTTAAGATTAAAGTCTTCTAACAAGATGGGTTTACATCAACAACGTTGTGAAACCTGACATTTATTGATTTATACGAGTCACCTATGGTTTGGGTTCTAGAGGTTATTTTACTATCGGGGTAGGGATTTTATAAAATTGTGAAATATTATTTTTTATTTGTGATAATATAAAGGGCATACGCTCCAAATTTGGGAAGGAAAACCTTATGATTAAGTACTTAGTTTTATTATCGGCTTTACTCTTTTTGTCTGCGACTAAAGCAACCCCTTGGAAAGGACAGTGGGCGAGTTCTTTTGGAAAGATAGATTTTATTGAAAAGCAAACAGGGGTAAAAGAGACCGCTTTAGTTTTTGGTAATTATGCCAAAATGGGTTTATTGTTGGAGTGGCTATTGGTAATGACTTGCATGGTTTATTTTTTGATTCAAAATTAAAAAAAGGAGGTTCATTTAAATTTTCTCATAATGAATTGGGTTCAAACTTTAAGGGAAAATGGCGTTTTGATAATATTGATAAAGAACTAAAGTGGAATGGGACTAAAGCGGCTATTCAAGAGGAAGTTAAGTTTAAAGGAATTGACAGATATAGAAATATAGAAGGGACGTGGAAAACAAATTTTGGTGAATTGGAACTAACCCAAGAAGGGGCTTTTATCGAAGGGAGGTATGATTCTAAAGGAAAATTGTATGCCGTATACAATCAAGAGAACAACACAATTTTTGGTTTGTTTACCAATAAAGATAGGTATGGTTTGTTGAAATTCCAACTTAATAATGAGCGCACTGCCTTTACTGGCTTGTGGTCATGGGAAACAAAGGCATGGGCAAAACAAAAGTGGGACGGCAAAAAAGTTCTAAAATAACAATAAACTCATTTTTCCTTAAAAAGTCTTTAGGTGTTACCTAAAAAATATTGTTACAATCCGAACCTTAGTAATTTTTAGTGATTAACATAAAATGTCATTCAATTCATTCGGTAAGTTATTAACCGTAACAACTTTTGGTGAGAGTCATGGGCCAACAATTGGTTGTGTCATTGATGGTTTTCCTGCGGGAATGGAAATCTGTGAAGAAGAAATCAAAGTCGAACTTCGTCGTCGAGCAACGGGCAAATCTCGCCACACGTCTCAAAGAAAAGAAAAGGATGATGTCAAAATCGTTTCGGGTGTCTTTGAAGGGGTGACCACGGGAATGCCCATAGCTTTGTTAATTGAGAATACCGATGCCCGTTCAAAAGATTACAGCAATATCAAGGACCAATTCCGACCAGGACACGCAGATTATACTTATTGGCACAAATTTGGAATCCGAGATTATCGAGGAGGAGGACGTTCCTCTGCGCGTGAAACCACAATGCGAGTTGCGACAGGAGCCTTAGCTAAAAAATGGCTGAAATTGCATTTTGATATAGAGATTAAGGCTTGGCTTTCGCAACTGGGGACAATAAAAGTGAAAAAAGAGGATTTGTCACGGTGCGATTCTAACCCATTTTTTTGTGCAAATGATACCCAAGTCACAGAATTAGAAACCTATATGGATAAACTGCGCAAGGCAGGTGACTCGGTAGGTGCTACTATAGCAGTACAAGCCACTCAAGTTCCTGTAGGGCTTGGTGAACCTGTATACGGCAAGCTTGATGCCGATATTGCCGCCGCCATGATGAGCATTAATGCATCAAAGGGCGTTGAAATTGGCGCTGGTTTTGAAAGCGTGGAGCAATTAGGGTCATTGCATCGAGATGAAATCATTGATGGGGTTTTTCAATCCAATCATGCTGGTGGTATATTAGGCGGAATCAGTTCTGGACAGGATGTGTTGGCACAAGTGGCTTTTAAACCGACATCATCATTGAGAATTCCAGCCCAATCCGTTGATAAATATGGAAATAATGTCACCGTTGTGACAAAAGGGCGACATGATCCTTGTGTGGGTATTCGGGCTGTTCCAATTGTTGAATCCATGTTGGCATTAGTGCTTATGGATCATGTCTTAAGAAATAATGCATTATGCGGAAATTACAATAAAGAGAAATAATACAATGACAAAGAAATATAATGTTGCAGTTGTTGGCGCAACAGGTGCTGTTGGAGAAGTGATGCTGTCGGTTTTAAAAGAGCGTAAATTTCCAATTGATAAAATTTATGCACTTGCCAGCAGTCGCAGTATACATAAAACGGTTCAGTTTGGTTCTCGAACACTGAAAGTCAATGATTTAGCTGAATTTGATTTTTCAACAGTTGATATTGCCTTATTTTCTGCTGGAGGTTCGGTTTCACAAAAATACGCCCCACTAGCGGGTAAATCGGGTTGTGTTGTTATTGATAACACCTCTCATTTTAGAAGAGAGGATGATATTCCATTAGTTGTTCCTGAGGTTAATCCTGAAGATTTGCGTGATTTTAAACCACGAAACATCGTAGCTAACCCAAATTGTTCAACCATTCAAATGTTGGTTGCATTAGCTCCACTTCATAAAGCATTTGAAATTACTCGAGTGAATGTAGCAACTTATCAAGCCGTGTCGGGTGCAGGGCAGTCAGGTATTGAAGAATTGGGCAAACAAACCGCTGCTTTGCTTGCTTTTCAGAAAGCTGAAACAAATGTTTTTTCACAAGAAATTGCCTTTAATGTGATTCCGCAAATTGACACCTTTCAAGATAATGGATACACCCGTGAAGAAATGAAAATGGTGTGGGAAACGCAAAAAATGTTGGATAAAAATATAATGGTTAACCCAACATGCGTGCGAGTCCCTGTTTTTTATGGTCACTCTGAAGCGGTTCATATCGAAACTAAAAAACCCATATCCGTTGAAGAAGTTAAACAAATTTTATCAAAAGCACCAGGAATAGAAATAGTTGATGATACAGCACATTTGGAATTCCCTACGCCAAAATCTCATTGTTCGGGTAAAGATGCGGTTTATGTGGGGAGGATAAGAAAAGACATTTCTATTAAAAATGGAATTAATCTTTGGGTTGTATCGGATAATATTCGCAAAGGCGCAGCATTGAATAGTGTTCAAATTGCTGAAAAAATGATAAAAATGCAGCTTATTTAGTAACTTAGCGAACTTTTTTAATAGTAATTCTTGGATATTTATTAATTTTTAGTTACTATTAAATGTAATTCAATAATCAACAGACTTTAGAGAGTAGTTTGGGAGCAAAAATGAAAAAGAAATTTAGAAAGTTAATCCTTCCTGTTAGTATTTTAGCAGCAACTCAATCCATGGGGTTGGGGCTGGGTGGTTTGCAAGTAGACTCTAACTTAGATGAGGCACTAAAAGGCAAGATTCCATTAATACTCACTGAGGATGAAATTTCCGATAATATAAAAGTTTCATTGGCAAATGAGAAAGATTACCAAAGAGTAGGTTTAGATAAATCTTATGTTCCGCCGAATATTAAGGTCGAATTAATCGACAATGAAGGTGAAAAATTCATAAAGCTTTATTCCAAGGGACCTGTGAGTGAGCCTATTGTGTCTCTTTTGTTGGTTGTTGATTGGGCCAATGGACATTTGTTGCGTGAATTTACTCTGTTGTTAGATCCACCCTTATTTAATCAAAATATTTCAACACAAAGTTATTCTGAACCAGTCCAAACAAATAAGTACCAAGCTCCAGCCAAGATTGAAGAATCAATAGTCGAAGACAACTCTTCAAATCAAAATAATTACTCTAATACCATTAGTGAAAAACCCTATACAGGTTCGCAACAAGTCACGGTTGAATCAGGTGATACGTTGTGGAAAATTGCCAATAATAATAGAAGTACTTACGCCAGTACGCAACAAGTAATGGTCGCTATTTTTAATAACAACCCATCGGCTTTCCAAAATAACGACATGAATTTGTTAAAAAAGGGTGCAGTTCTAACGTTACCGGATGCAGAACAAATTAGTTCTATTTCTAACAGTCAGGCAATTTCTGAGGTGAGTGCGCAAACCCGTCAATGGTCACAATTACAGAGTGAAAATGATTATTCAACACAGGCAAGTAGCGGTAGTGCTGTTGATTACGGAATTGAGCTTGTACCACCAAATGAAAATGATGACTTGGGCAATGCTGGAGGTTCGAGCAACAGTGCGAATAGTTCAAAATTATTGTCTGAATTAAGTCAAGTTAAAGAGAAGTTAGCCAGTAGTTCGCTTGAAAGTGAAGAATTGTCAAGTCGTGTTCAAGAGTTAGAACAGATAATTAAAGACCAAGAGTTGGCTTTGTCATTAAAAGACACCAGTCTGGCTCAATTGCAACAACAGTTGGCAAATGATTCTGAAAAAGCAGAAGATGATGTTTGGGATGATAATGCAGCGGTAACAACTGAAGAAATGGCTTCAACCGAAGAAATGGCATCAACCGAAGAAATGACTTCAACAGAGGAAATGAACTCAACAGAGGAAATGACTTCAACAGAGGAAATGACTTCAACAGAGGAAATGAACTCAACAGAGGAAATGACTTCAACTGAAGAAATGGCATCAACCGAAGAAATGACTTCAACAGAGGAAATGACCTCAACAGAGGAAATGACTTCAACAGAGGAAATGACTTCAACAGAGGAAATGTCCTCCACAGATGAAGAAGTGGTAATAAAAGATGTGAAACCAGCTCAAACCCAAATAAGCACAACTCCTGCGACTCAGGAAGTTTCATTTATGGATAAGGTAATGTCTTTTAAAAATGAAATTTTAATGGGTCTTGGTGCGTTAATCTTGGCACTTATTGGTTTCTTCTTTATGAAGAATAGAAATAAAGCAGATGCCAGTACTGGTAACGATGGTTTCTTAGATAGCATAGCTGAAACGGACGAATCAGATGCCGATTTAAGCCTTGATAACTTAGAATCAGATTTAACTGAAGAAATTGAAAATGCCGAAGAAGAGTTAAGCCTTGAAGACAATGACTTTGACCTCGAAGAAGATTCCGGTGGGGATGAAACAGAATTAAATTTATCAACTTTAGAAAATGAAGTTGAAGCCGCAGTTGACAATTTGGAAATTGAAGAAGAACCGGATGTAATCGTAATGGATGATGGCATTGATTTAGACTTAGATTTGGACGATTTAGAAGTTGAAGATTTGCCTGAAATAGAGTCAACTGGAGAAGGCGATGAAATTGTAGACTTAAGTGATGATAACTTAGATACTGATTTAACTTTAGATGATGACATCAGTTTGGATTTAGATATTGATGAAACAGCAAATGAGGAAGTTGAGTTGGCTGTTGATGAAGAAGTCACCATTGATTCTGAAGATTTTGATGATAAATTAGAAGATGAAGAATTGGATTTTGGAGATGATTTGGATTTATCCTTAGATGATATTGATTTTGATGAATTTGAAGAAGAAACGCCAGAAATAAAAGAAACAAACGACAATGATTCATCGGATGAAGGCTTGGATTTGTCCGAAGAAGACTTAGACTTATCTGTTGATGATAGTATTCAATTGGCAATAGATGATTTGGACGAAGAATCAAGTGATAGTGATACGCTAGAAGTTGGAAGTCTTGAAGTTGAAACTCCTGATGAATCTAATGAAGAGTTTGATATTGGAATTGATCTCGATGATGTTGTGGATGATGCCATTGATACCAAGCTTGACTTAGCTCGCGCCTACTTCGAAATGGGTGATGTTGATGGGGCTAAACAAATGACGGATGAAGTCCTAGAAGAAGGAACGCAAGAACAACAAGCCAAAGCACAAGAGCTAAAGTCTGAGATAGAAAGTTCTTAGTTAGAACAGTCTCTATAGTATAATTTTTTAGGAAATATTGTTGTATATGGAGCTGTTAGGTAAATTTGCCTAACAGCTTTTTTTATATTGGAATTTGGGCACTAAATAAGCGGACTAGAGAAATATAAATGCAATTTAATACAATACTTACAATAATACCATGAGATATGCCTGTGGAATAGAATACGATGGGCATGGGTTTTTGGGTTTTCAATCTCAAGTTCAGCAGCCAACAATTCAAGATTGTTTAGAAAAAGCCCTTTCTAAAGTTGCCAATCATCCAGTGAAAATTATCTGTTGTGGACGCACGGATACTGGCGTTAGTGCAACAGCTCAGGTTATTCATTTTGATTCAGACACAATACGTGACGATTACCAGTGGATAATGGGAACAAACACCAATCTTCCAGAAGGCATATCAATGCTATGGATAAAACCAGTAGCGGATGATTTTCATGCTCGTTTTAGTGCCATGGAGCGCAGCTACCGGTATGTTATATTTAATCGTTGGATTCGCCCCTCATTGAATCGCCATCACGTTACTTGGGAAAGGTTGCCGTTAAATGCGGAAGCAATGCATGAAGCGGCTCAGTTTTTGCAAGGAGAACATGATTTTAATGCCTTTCGTTCTTCTGCCTGCCAATCTAAAACTTCAATAAAACAAATTTATCGCATATCGGTGAAACGCGAGGGTAACTTGGTTATCTTAGATGTTGCAGGTTCGGGATTTTTACACCACATGATACGAAATATTGTGGGCACGCTTTTACCTATTGGGCGGGCAGAGCAATCGGTAGAGTCGATGAAAGTCATATTAGATGGTAAGGATAGAACAAAAGCAGGAGTTACCGCTCGACCTAATGGTTTATCGTTTAGAACAATCAAATACCCGAAAAAATACAACTTACCTGAACAGGCAATAGAAAATCATTTACCAAGACATTATGAAAAATAGACTGTTTACAAAATTTTGTGGTATTACCCAAGTACAAGATGCCATTAATGCTCAAGAAGCGGGTTGTAATGCTCTTGGTTTTGTTTTTGTAAAATCTTCAAAGCGATACCTGGATTCAATGCAATGCAATAAAATAATAAATGAGATTTCACCCTTAATGGTAACTGTTGGTTTATTTGCAAATAACGCTAAAGAACAAATAGAGTCGGTAATAAATCAATGCAATATACAAGTGCTGCAGTTTCATGGCAGTGAAAGTAGCGAGTTTTGTGAACAGTTTAAACGCCCTTATTGGAAAGCAATTCCAATGGCTGATGCGATAGATCCTGTTAAATATGCTATGAAATACCCAAATGCATTGGGTTATGTGATTGATAATTATGGACAAAAACAGCAGGGAGGTTCTGGAGATAAATTCGATTGGAAAGAATTGCCAAAAGGACTGAACAACAAATGGATATTAGCAGGTGGTTTAACAGTTGACAATATCAAAGAAGCACGACAAAATACCTCTCTTAATAGTTTTGATGTAAGTTCTGGAATTGAAGTCTCTCCTGGAATTAAGTCAAAACAAAAAATGAACCAATTTATAAAGAATTTAAATGACTAATTATTACGATTTCCCTGATGTAAAAGGACACTTTGATCAATACGGCGGAGTATTTGCCTCAGAAACATTGATGAAATGTTTAAATGAGCTACAAGTTGCCTATAAAAAATACAAAACTGATGAAGCTTTTCAAAGTGAGTTTTATTATGATTTAGCCCATTACGTCGGTCGTCCTTCTCCTTTGTATTTAGCAAAAAGATTAACCCAAAATGTTGGTGGAGCAAATATTTGGTTAAAACGTGAGGACTTAAATCATACTGGTGCGCACAAAATTAACAACACCGTTGGTCAGATTCTCTTAGCTAAAGCCATGGGTAAAAAGCGCATTATTGCCGAAACAGGTGCAGGACAACACGGTGTGGCAACAGCAACAGTGGCGGCTCGTTTGGGTTTGAAGTGCGTTGTTTATATGGGTGAAGTAGATATTCAACGACAAGCCATTAATGTTTATCGGATGAAGTTACTTGGAGCTGAAGTCATCAGTGTGAAATCAGGCTCAAAAACATTAAAAGATGCCTTAAATGAAGCGATGCGAGATTGGGTAACCAATGTTGATGACACCTTTTATATTATTGGAACGGTCGCAGGTCCTGCTCCTTATCCAGAAATGGTTCGAGATTTTAACTCGGTTGTGGGAAGAGAAGCAAAAAAACAGTTTAACAAACAAGTCGGCGGACTGCCCGATGCAATCGTTGCTTGTGTTGGTGGAGGGTCTAATGCCATGGGAATCTTTCATGCATTTTTAAATGATGAAACGGTGAAACTGTACGGTGTGGAAGCTGAAGGCAAGGGCATGAGTACAGGCAAACATGCGGCATCCATCAATGCAGGAGATGTTGGCGTTTTACACGGTAATAGAACATATGTTATGAGTGATGAAGATGGTCAAATAATTGAAACGCATTCAATCTCGGCGGGTTTAGATTATCCAGGTGTTGGTCCAGAGCATGCCTTTTTAAATGATAAGGGACGGGCAAAATATGTTCTTGCCAATGATCAAGAAGCCTTAAATGCATTTCATCTGTTAACAGAAGTTGAAGGCATATTGCCCGCACTTGAAAGCTCTCACGCGGTAGCCTATGGTATTAAGTTGTCGCAAAAACTCGTAAAAGGTAAAAACATTATCGTAAATTTATCGGGAAGAGGTGATAAAGACGTTCATACAATTGCTGCACTTGAAGGGATAAATCTATGAGCCGATTAAGTAAAAAGTTTAATAAGTTAAAAGAAAACAAGCAAAAAGCCCTAATTCCTTTTATAACAGCAGGTCATCCTCATCCATTAATGACTGTACCAACAATGCATGCTTTAGTTAAAAATGGAGCCAGTATTATTGAATTGGGCATGCCATTTTCTGATCCGATGGCTGATGGTGCAGTGATACAACAATCCTCAGAAGAAGCCATTAAAAAAGGCATGACCTTATCCTCAGTGCTGGATCTGGTTAGTGAATTTCGTGAAAATGACGACAAAACTCCCGTAGTTTTGATGGGTTATCTTAATCCAATTGAAAAATTTGGCTACCAACAATTTGTCAAACAAGCCTCAGAATCAGGCGTTGATGCGTTATTAATCGTTGATATGCCGCCAGAAGAATCCAGTGAATTACTTTCTTTACTGAATCAATACAACTTGTCGCAAATCTTTTTAATAGCACCAACAACGACACGCAAGCGTCAACAGTACATTTTATCTAAAAGTGCTGGTTTTATTTATTGTGTGGCATTAAAAGGAGTAACGGGCTCAAATAATGTTGATTATTCAGACTTGTCCGAAAAGTTTAACACCATTAGGTCGCTGACAGACTTGCCAATTGCTATCGGTTTTGGCGTTAAAGATGTAAATTCCGCTTTGGCAGTGGCTCAATACGGCGATGCTGTTGTAATAGGTTCTGCATTAGTGAAGAAACTTGGAAAATGTAAAAACGAAAAAGAAATAAAGAAAACGATTAAAAAATTCATCAAGCCAATTTCAAAGGCTTTAAATAAAGAATAAGGTATTATTATGAGTTGGTTTCAAAAAATTAAACTATCAAGGATTAGAACAGAAGGTGGCAACAAAAAGAAAAATGTCCCTGAAGGCTTGTGGACAAAATGCGATAAATGCGATGAGGTTTTGTACCAACCTGAACTTGAAAAATCAAAACGAGTTTGCCCCAAATGTGGATTCCATGGTCGTTTAACAGGTCGTGCACGATTGCTGTCATTTTTAGATGAAAATTCCACAACTGAAATTGCTGCTCAACTAGAGTCACTCGACCCTTTGAAGTTTAAAGATTCAAAAAAATACAAAGACCGTATTATCCAAGCACAAAAGAAAACAGGTGAAAAAGATGCGCTGATTGCAATGTCGGGTCAATTGCATGGCAAAGAGGTTGTTGCATCCGCTTTTAGTTTTGAGTACATGGGAGGCTCCATGGGTTCGGTAGTGGGTGAAAAGTTTGTAAGAGCGGCTCATTTAGCATTGGAAAAAAAGGTTCCTTTTATTAATTTTTCCGCTTCAGGCGGTGCTCGAATGCAGGAATCACTGTTTTCACTGCTGCAAATGGCAAAAACTTCGGCTGCCATTAAAAAGTTAAACAATGCTGGTATTCCCTATATTTCTGTTTTAACCAACCCAACAACAGGAGGCGTCTCAGCAAGTCTTGCCTTGCTTGGTGACATTAATATTGCTGAACCTGATGCGCTTATATGTTTTGCAGGTCCTCGGGTAATTGAGCAAACAGTGCGTGAAAAATTGCCAGAGGGATTTCAACGTTCAGAGTTTTTAAAAGAACATGGGGCTATTGATATGATTGTGGATCGACGTGAAATGCGTGAGACGGTATCGCGTTTATTAAGCTTATTGCATAGGCAAAATAACACACCCATTGAACCCGATGAAATTATTACCAAAGATGAATTAGACAAAGAAAATAGTGAAAAAAAAGAAGTCGCTTGAATCGTGGCTAAATGAGCTTGAGGTTCGACATAATAAAAAAATAGATTTAGGTCTCAAGCGTGTTGCCCAAGTATTGGGTCATTTGAATTTGGGTAAAATTGCTCCAGTTGTAATCACGGTTGCAGGAACCAATGGCAAAGGCTCAACCGTTGCAATGATTGCTGCTATTGCTCACAAAGCCGCCTATAAAGTCGGTGAATTTACTTCACCGCACATCCTTAGCTATAACGAGAGAATAAAAATTAACAGTATTCCAGTTGCTGATGAAGACATAACAGCGGCTTTTGAATTAATAGAACAAAACCTCAAAGGTATTTCATTAAGTTATTTTGAATATTCGACCCTAGCAGCTGCCATAATTTTTAAACAAAAGGCGGTTGATGTGGCAGTATTAGAAGTGGGTTTAGGAGGTCGTCTGGATTCTACCAATATCATTGATTCGGACTGTGCGGTGATAACCACTATTGCATTGGATCACACGGATTGGTTGGGAGACACGATTGAGTCCATTGCTTATGAAAAAGCCGGGATAATGCGCAAGAATAAGCCCGCTATTTATGGCGATAAGAATTGCCCTGATGCCATTATTCAATACGCTAAAAAATGCGGTGCACAATTGCACTTAACTCAAGATGTTAAGCTAAATCAAGATTTTAAACTTAATGTAGCGGGTGAATACCAACAAAAAAATGCAAAAACAGCCGTTACAGCACTTAAGTCCTTAAATAAACAGCTTAAGATATCAGATAATGCTATTCAAAGAGGGTTATTGGAGATTAAACTTTCAGGGCGTTTGCAATTAACAGCAACAAACCCATCAATTATACTGGATGTGTCTCATAATGAACAAGCCGCACAAGAATTAGCCAAATGGTTACAATCCAATCCAATAAAAGGTCAAACATTTGCTGTATTTGCAGTTTTAGCAGATAAAAATGCGGCTCATTGGTTTAACTGTTTCAAAGACATTATAGATGTTTGGTGCGTATCAGCAGTCGATAATCCACGCGCTATGGCAGTAAAAGAGTTGATGCGCTATTTAGCGGATTCGGCATCATTAATCACTTCCTTTTCAACTGTGCAAAATGCCATGATTAAGGCTAAAATTATGGCATCAAAAACAGATAGAATCGTGGTTTTTGGCTCATTTTATACGGTTAGCGATGCACTGAAACAGATAAATGTCTTGCCGTGATTGTTGATTTCCATTGCCACAGTGATTGTTCTGATGGTCAATTATCACCTGTTGAATTAATTAAATGGGCAGAACAAAGAAATGTCCAGATGCTTTCTATCACAGACCACGATACTTTAGATGCTTATCAACAAAAAATAAAAACACCTATTAAATTAATAACTGGAATCGAATTTTCCACGCAATGGAATAAAGTGGGTATCCATGTTGTGGGATTAAATGTTGATGCCAAATCAAAACAGTTGCAGCAGGTCGTTGTTGCTCAAAAATTACAGCGTTTAAAACGGGCAGAGATTATTGCTAAACGTTTAGAAAAATTGGGTTTAAAAGATGCACTCAAAACGATTCAAGAAAGTCAAAAAAAACAATTCATTGGTAGACCTGATTTTGCTCAATTATTGGTCAATCAAGGAATATGCACTGACTTTAATCAGGCATTTAAAAAGTACTTAGGCGCGGGGAAAATTGGTGACGTAAAAAATCAATGGAAGAAACTGGATGAAGTGATTTGTGCCATAACACAAGCAGGCGGTGTGGCAGTACTGGCTCATCCGTTATATTATCAATTAACCAACTCTAAATTGCGTCGTTTACTAACGGATTTTAAAAAAGCTGGAGGCGCAGGTCTTGAAGTCGTCAATGGCTACCAAAACCCTGATAAAACAGTTTATTTATTAAAATTATGCCAAGAGTTTGAGTTTAAAGCATCAATAGGCTCAGATTTTCATTCTCCCAATCAATGGAAAAAATTGGGCTGTGATAGTCGCTTGATTGCTGAACTAAATCCCGTTTGGGCAGAGTTTTGATTTTGTTTGTGTCTTTTATTTTTTTAATAAGAAGAGATTGAATTTTGGGTTGCTTGAGATTTTTTTAACGTTTTTAAAGAGCTTTTTTAACGAAGAATAATAAGGCAAATGCCGATTAGCAATGACCAATAAATGACCGCCTTTAACTAAAGTTGTATAACTTTGGTTAAACATTTTAACAGCCGTATCAATACTCAAATCATGGGATTGATGAAAAGGTGGGTTGCAGACAATTAAATCAACCGAGTTTTTGTCGAAACCAGTTAAACAATCATTTAAAATAAACTGATGTTGACTGTTGTCTTTTAAATTGTGTTGGCAAGTCAGGCGAGCAGATTTTACAGCAGAAAAAGATTCATCAACAAATTTTACCGCGGCATCGGGGTATTTTAATGCAAGATTTAACCCAATAATTCCATTGCCACAGCCTAAATCTATAATGGACTGTACTGAGGCTAATTCAGGTAAATTTTGCAATAAAAACCGAGTGCCAATGTCGAGCGATTTTTTTGAAAACACATTGGCATAACTGAAAATTTTTAATGAGGTATTTTCTTGAATAAAATCAATAGGGTAGAGGCTCTTATTGTTAGTATTCTCTAGTTTTAATTGAATAACTTTGGCTTTCTTTTTGGTCAATGAGGTTTGGGTTGAGCCAAATCGACTTTCTAAAAGACTCCATAAGGTTTTGGGCATATTTTTGACCATTCCAGCGATGAGGATAACGGTTTTTTTATGTATTTGATGTTGAATATCAACAAGAAATTCATCTAAATAATCCATTATTTTGGGGCATTTGATAAGAATAAAATCAAAAGTGTTGAAGGAATTGTCTAACTGGTAAATAAGGTTTGGTAAAAAGTCGAAATTATTGCTTTTCGCATTCGTTTTAATGGCGTTATGGTTCAAATAAGAATCATTAAGGCTGGTGGGTTTAAATTGATTGAGACTTAGGGTCAAGGCCCCAAAAGCATCGTTCAAAATCAAAATATTGGAATTTTCTGATAAAGTAAAATTTGCATGTAAAGTCTCCAGTAAGTAAGAATCCGCAGCATTCCAAGCTTGCAAACTATTGTTTTTAGTTGTTGGGTAACGTTTTAATTGAATCGGAAGGAAATCATTGTCGAATTTTGTTTGCACCAAATAAGCCTAGAATCTATAAATTGTGTTATTATAGAGTGAGGACTATTGATAATCATTAACTTATGCAAAAAAATAAATTTATGCTTGTTATACTGCTTCAGATTGTATTTTACCCATCTTTAGCAGGAATTTACAAATGGAAAGACGACAATGGTGTTACCCAATACAGTGATGTGAAACCTGATAATGTTCTCGTAGAAACATTTGAAGTTCAATCCTATCAAAATGTGACTGTTATCAACAGTGACAACTCTTTTCAAGAACCTGATGAAAATGGCAACAAAAGAAAATACCTTACAAGACCCAAAAGAGTAATTATGTATTCTACCACTTGGTGTGGTTATTGTAAAAAGGCAAAGAAATACTTTCGCAAAAACAGAATTGCTTTTACCGAGTATGATATTGAAAAAAGCGAGTCAGCCAAAAGGCGTTATAAAAAACTGGAAGCAACAGGCGTGCCTGTTATCCTTATCGGCAAGAAACGCATGAACGGATTTAGTGCAGAACGATTCAATTCTATTTATAAAAAGGAATAATTTATGTCTATTAGAACTCATGTTTTAAATTTCAAAAAAGGAGATAAAATTTTCTCTGCAGGAGATTCTGCCAATTGTGCTTATATTATTGAACAAGGCAGAGTTGGTTTATACCCTTTAACTCAGCAAGACGAAAAAATAGCCGACTTAGGAAAAGGCGAACTTTTAGGCGAAATGGGGATTATCAACAACTTAAATCGTTCAGTCAGTGCTTATGCGGAAAATTCTGTTGAGTTATTGGTGGTTGATAGAGAGCAAATAACTTCTCGACTAGAAAATGCTGACCCAATCTTACGTGGAGTACTAGAAGTTTTACTCAGTAGAATTCGCAAAATGTTGGGCGCTGATAGTCTAGCTAATCATAACCGTGACAGTAATAACACGATTGTAACTGAAGGAATGACAAAAATTCGTTTCGAGCATGAAATGTTTGAGGCATTGGAAAACGATGAAATCGTCAATGTTTATCAACCCATGGTCAATTTATCGGATAATACGGTAGCAGGCTTTGAAGCCTTAAGTCGATGGAAACATCCTGAAAAAGGCATGGTTTCACCTTTTGAATTTATTACACTTGCCGAAGAGAGTGATTTCATTGTGCCGATGGGTTTGAAAATATTTGATAGTGCTTGTAAGCAACTGTCTCTTTTTCAAAACAAAAGAAGTCAAGTACACCCGCAATCATCACCCTTGTTTATGAGTATTAATGTCTCTCCAACCCAGTTGAGTTCAGATGGCTTTCTTGAAAAGATAATGGCAATCACTCAAAATCACCAAATCAACCCCGCAGATATTAAAATTGAGATAACCGAATCCTTGATGGTGGATTATAAACAAGTCAAAACGTGGATTGATGAATGCAGTCATTTTGGATTTAAACTTTCATTGGATGACTTTGGTACTGGGCATTCTGGTTTTGAACACCTCTTGCAGCTTAATTTTGATACCATTAAAATTGATCAAATATTTGTCAAAACCATAGAAACTAACCCCAAGAGCCTTATTATGCTAGAACTCATCACCCAAATGGCAAAACGCATGAATATGTCAATTGTTGCCGAAGGCATTGAAGATAAAAAAAGTGCGCAAATTTTAAAAAAAATGGGCGTTGATTATGGGCAAGGCTATTATTTTTACAAACCCATGAATGCATCCGAAATTGATGCTATTATTTGATTGTTTTAAGTCTTTAAAATCACAATATTGCCAATACATTTCCGATTAAATATGTTATACTTCTTCGCTTGGAAAAAGTTACTTAGGAAATGTAAAAAATGGTCGATGAAACCACAGAAAATTCAGAAATTGTAAAAGTTAATCTCGAAGATGAGATGAAAAAATCCTACCTCGATTATGCCATGAGTGTAATCGTTGGTCGTGCATTGCCCGATGTGCGCGATGGACTAAAGCCTGTTCACAGACGTGTCTTATTTGCCATGAGCGAATTGGGCAATGATTGGAACAAAGCCTACAAAAAATCAGCTCGTATTGTCGGTGATGTGATTGGTAAATACCATCCTCATGGCGATACTGCCGTATACGACACCATTGTACGTATGGCGCAACCCTTTTCAATGCGTTATATGTTGGTCGATGGACAAGGTAACTTTGGTTCGGTGGATGGTGATTCGGCAGCTGCCATGCGTTATACCGAAATCCGCATGTCAAAAATTGCTCACCAACTATTAGCAGATATAGATAAAGACACTGTTGATTTTGTTGCTAACTATGACGAATCAGAACACGAGCCTGCTGTATTGCCTTCGCGCATACCGACTTTATTGGTTAATGGCTCATCAGGTATAGCCGTAGGCATGGCGACCAATATTCCTCCTCACAACATGCGAGAAGTGATAAATGCTGTCATTGCCATGTCTTATAAGCAAGACATTACCCTTGATGAGTTGATGGAACACCTCCCAGGACCTGATTTCCCAACAGCGGCAATCATTAATGGTTCAAAAGGCATACGAGAAGCCTACGAAACAGGAAAAGGCAAAATTTATATGCGTGCTAAGACGCATATCGAAATTGATGAGGCCAGTGGCAAACAAACCATTATTGTTGACGAACTTCCTTACCAAGTCAATAAAGCCAAGTTAATCGAAAAAATTGCTGAGCTACTCAAAATTAAACGCATAGAAGGCATCACCGCTTTACGAGATGAATCCGATAAAGACGGCATGCGTGTTGTCATCGAAATGCGCCGTGGCGAAGTGGCAGAAGTGATGTTGAACCAACTGTTCAAACTCACTCAATTACAAACTGTTTTCGGTATGAATATGGTGGCATTGGTTGATGGACAACCAGAGTTATTGACTTTACGCCAAATTATTAACGCTTTCTTAAAACACAGACGTGAAGTGATTGTTCGCCGCACTTTATTCTTGTTGAAAAAAGCACGAGCACGCGCACATATATTAGAAGGTTTAGCCATAGCATTGGCAAATATTGATGAGATTATTGCCTTAATCAAGGCGTCAGCTAACCCAACACAAGCACGTGAATCATTGCTTGCTAAGCGTTGGAAGTCAGATTTAATCAAATCGATGCTCGCAGGCGATGCCAGTTTGTGTCGCCCAGAAGATTTAGATGACGCCTATGGCATGTTTGATGATGGTTATCAGTTATCTCCCATTCAAGCCAAAGCGATTCTTGATTTGCAACTGCACCGTTTAACTGGTTTAGAGCAAGAAAAATTGACCAATGAATTCAAAGAAATCATTGGTAAAATTCAAGAGTTTATCGAAATTTTGACCAACCCAGATAGATTGCTTGAAGTGGTTAGAGAAGAGTTAGAAGAAGTCAAAGAAAACTTTGGTGATGAACGCCGTTCCGTGATTATCGAACACCAAATGCACCTCACAATGGAAGACCTAATAACCGAAGAAGAAGTGGTGGTAACACTATCACATGCAGGTTATGCCAAGATGCAGCAATTGGATGTATACCAAGCCCAAAGACGAGGTGGTAAAGGCAAAACAGCGACCAAGATGAAGGATGAAGACTTTGTTGAACGTTTGTGGGTAACAAACACGCACGATACTTTATTATGCTTTAGTGATAAAGCGAAACTGTATTGGCTCAAAGTTTATGAGTTGCCGATGGCATCCCGTACGGCAAAAGGCAAGCCCTTAGTGAACTTATTGCCACTTGAAAAAGACGAAAGAATCACCGCAATATTACCTGTTCGTGATTACGATGAAGATAAGTTTATCTTTTTCTCAACAGCCATGGGCGTGGTCAAAAAATCACCCTTGCCGTTGTTTAAAAACGTTCGTGCCAATGGCGTGATTGGACTCACTCTGCTTGAAGGCGATCATTTGGTTAATGTCGAAATTACCGATGGCACAAAAGAAGTGTTGTTATTCACTTCAGGCGGTAAATGCGTCAGATTTGATGAATCTGGTATACGTTCAATGGGCAGAACAGCTCGTGGTGTGCGTGGTATTAGACTCAAAGATAAGCAAAAAGTAGTCTCCATGTTCGTAGCAGACGAAGGCAATGTCCTAGTTTGTACTGAAAATGGTTACGGTAAACAAACTAAACTAGATGAATTTAGACTCATCAAACGTGGTGGACAGGGGGTTATTGCTATTCAATGTTCAGAGCGAAATGGTGATGTGGTTGGCGCTTGTCAAGTTTCTGAAAAAGATGAAATAATGCTCATCAGTGATGGTGGAACCTTGGTTCGCACCAAAGCCAACGGCATATCAACCGTCGGAAGAAACACCCAAGGCGTGACCCTGATACGTTTATCCAAGAAAGAAAAACTCGTCAGTTTAGCCAAAATTGCCTATATGGAAGGCGATGACGACTCGGATGAAGAAGAGTAATAACTAAAAACTGTCATTCCCGCGAAGGCGGGAATCCATACTAGCTAAATAGGGATTCGTTATTTAATAGAGAGGATAAGTGATTTTTCAATACCAATTATGAAAAAAAATGTTCAAATAGAGTATAAATATTTAAAAAGAGAATATAGCTATATTTTCGGTTTAATGGTGTTTTTTTCAACAACGTTTTTTATTGTTTTTGATTATATTTTAGGTGATAAATATAAGAATTATAATTTTGAATTTCTTGAGTTACAAACATATTCTTTGATAGGATTAATTTTAGTTTTTACTATGATTCTTATGTTTTTCATAAAAAATGATAATAGGATTAAGTTCATAATTTTTAAAGTGGCTTTTTCTTCATCTATACTTGTAGCAATATTAATATATTTTACATTGTTTTTTATTGCTTTTGAGAATATTTACAATAAAGTTTCAGAAGTAGGGCAAAGAAATTATTTAAAGAGCCTATATCTTATTGGTGCTTCAGTATTTGTTATGTTTTTATTGTTTTTGACGACATCCAAAAAAAATAAGAAGAAAAAATAAAATAAATTGGTACTTACTACAAAATGACACAGCTAAAAAATGCCTATATCTGCGATGGTATCCGCACACCTATCGGTCGCTTTGGCGGCTCACTAGCCACAATTCGCCCCGATGATATGCTTGCTCATGTTATCAAAACCTTAATGCAACGCAATCCAAGTTTAGACAGCACACAAATTGAAGACGTGATTATCGGTTGTGCCAACCAAGCAGGCGAAGACAACCGCAACGTCGCACGCATGTCAGCACTTATTGCAGGGTTACCAACCAATGTGCCTGGAGTGACGCTAAATCGCTTATGCGCATCGGGTCTTGATGCTCTAGCCATGGCAGCACGCACTATCGCCACAGGTGAGGCGGATCTAATTATCGCCGGTGGTGTCGAATCCATGAGCCGAGCGCCTTTTGTGCAACCCAAGGCGACTTCGGCTTATTCTCGCCATGCCGAAATATTTGATACAACAATCGGTTGGCGATTTGTCAATCCATTATTAAAAGCACAATACGGCATCGACTCCATGCCAGAAACAGCAGAAAATGTTGCTGAACAATTCAAAATATCGCGTCAAGACCAAGATTTATTTGCCTTTAATAGCCAAAACAAAACCGCCAATGCACGAGAAATTCTAGCCGAAGAAATAATACCAGTGGAAATTCCACAGCGTAAAGGCGAGCCTATAATTTTTTCACAAGACGAACACCCAAGACAAACACCGTTAGATAAACTTGCCACATTGCGAACCCCTTTCAAAAAAGAGGGAGGAAGCGTCACAGCTGCCAATGCCTCAGGAGTTAATGATGGTGCATGCGCCTTAATCATCGCCTCAGATAATGCCATTAAACAACACGGTTTAAAACCATTGGCTCGAATAATGGGCAGTTGTGCCGTTGGAGTTGAACCTCGCATAATGGGAATAGGTCCTGTTCCTGCTACACAAAAACTGCTTAAAAAACATAATCTTAGCACAGATGATTTAAGTGTAATCGAACTCAATGAAGCCTTTGCCGCCCAATCATTAGCCGTCCTTCGAGAATTAGGCATTGCCGATAATGACCCACGAGTCAACCCCAACGGCGGAGCGATATCACTCGGGCACCCATTAGGCATGAGCGGAGCTCGCCTTGGGCTAACTGCCGCCAAACAACTGCAAAGAACAGGTGGAAAATACGCCCTTTGTACATTATGTATTGGTGTCGGACAAGGCATGGCATTGTTGCTAAAATCTTGCCCATGATAATTGCAAAGAAATTTTAGCCGATTGGCTTAACATGAAATATCAAACAAAGCTCATGCTAACTTGTTGAATAAAACTCATACTGGTAAGTGGACTTCAGTCCACTCTTTTAAAAAAAGTAGGCTGAAGCCTACAACCCATTGAAGTATCGTATAAAATCCATGCTCTTATTTTAATTAGCACAATAAGCCTGTAAATTAAGCATAATTTTATAGCTTTAATTCAAAAAACTACTGTGCTAAGATGAAAATCATGAAAAAAACTAAAAATAAACACGAATTAACAACGGTATATGGTACTAATGTTAATACACTAAGTTGTTAGACAACTCAAAGGGAAGCTCTTATGAATATAGCAATTTTAGGTGGTGGCGTAGCTGGTATTAGTAGTGCAATTGCTTTAAAACAAAAAGGATTTGATGTTACTGTTTATGAGCGTAATCCCTCTGAATCAAACATAGGGGCAGGAATTGTTATCTGGCCAAATGCGAGCTATGTTTTAGAGCAGTTAGGTCTTTTAGAGGAAATAAAAAAAGTCTCTGGTTACCCCTCAGCAATGCAACGTCTGTCAAATACAGGTGAAGAACTTGGCTCAATAAATATTGAAGAAATAAATAACAATATGGGCTACCCAAGCCTTTCAATTCTTCGCAGCGTGTTTCAAACCATCTTAATCTCAAAGCTTAAGTCGCTTGGTATAACGATAAAATACAGCCATGAAATCACAAAAATTGAAGAAAAGAAAAAAACAGTAAACATTCATTTTAAAAATGGAGAAAAAACCACAGCAAATATAATCATAGGTGCAGATGGTCGCATGTCATCAATAGCTAGAAAATTTGTAACGGGAAACAATAAACCCATATATCAAGGCTTTATTAACTGGGTTGGCGTCTATGAATCGAAGGAAAAAGTGTTTGATGACATTGTTGTTAAAGATTATTGGGGCACAGGAGAAAGGTTCGGCATTGTTCCTATATCTCAATATAAAGCTTATTGGGCAGGGGGCGTTGCTGCCAAAAAAATTGGAATTCGAAAACCTGCTTTGTACAAGAAAGAACTCAACACCTTGTTTTCTCATTGGGCTGGTTTAGTCAACGAAGTTATTACCAATACACCACAAAATAAAATTAATAAAATCTATGTCCATGACCACAACCCAACAGAGGTCTGGCATAAGAAAAACCTCATAATAATTGGAGATTCTGCTCACGCACCTTTGCCAACATCAGGGCAAGGTGCTTGCCAAGCCCTTGAAGATGCATGGCATTTGTCCAACTGTTTAGCTGAAAACAGTAAAGACCTAGACTATGCATTTTCAAAGTTCACACAACTTAGGCTAGATAAAACAACAGGCATTATCAATGCAGGTCGTGGCTTGGCATCTTCACTATTTAATTCGGATCAAGAGTTTTGTAAAATAAGAAATGAAAACAGCAAAAAAATTGATTATGTGCAAGTCGCAAAAGCTATGGCAAAAGGGTGGAGCAGTGGCTTGCCAATAAATGCCTAAAAACTTTCTCAAAAACGAACGTGCATAATTAGTGCCTGACCGAGAAAGAAGTAATCTACTGCGGAAAAGCTGAATTTGACCAAAATAACCCATTATTCTCGTCAAATAGCTAGCTATTCTCCTTAAATAATGAATTATTTTGCTTCAAATCAGACTTTCCCTCGCTACGATTCCTTTCTCGGTTAAGCACTAATTAGGTCTTCTTATTAGAGCATATCCGCTTTGGTTTTTTGAATAAACCCCATACTGGATTGTTCACTTCACAGTCTTGTATGATTAATAAATAGATGCGATAAAGCCATAAGTGGACAATTAATAACAAATGTTGATAGCAAAGATTGATATAAATGCAATTAAACTTTAAAATAATATAAACTCTTTTGGGAAATAACAATGAATTTTAGCCTAACCCCACAACTCGAACACTTTGTTAGAGAATATGCAGCAACAGGTGAGTATAACAATGCCAGCGAAGTGGTGCGTGAAGCACTGCGTTTATTTAAACGCACAGAGGAAGAACGTCATTTAAAACTGAAACAATTACGCCAATCCATTAATCAAGGAGATGATGCCATAAAGAGAGGTGAGGTGACAGCCATTTCATCAATAAAAGAACTGGAAGACTTTTTTGAAAAGCTTTAAGCCATTCATAATATCAAAACCTGCTGAGAATGATTTGAGAGATATTGTAGAATATACCCTTAAGCAATGGGGCAAGTTACAAAAAAAATCTTATATTGGTTTGTTTAAACAATCATTTAAAGCCTTAAGCACAAGCCAAGCTAACAATGTTTTCCTACCCATTACTCAAGTTCGTGATGAAATAGATAAAGGATTGATGTCGTATCGAATAAAAAAACATGTAGTCTATTTCCGAGAAACTAAGCAACAATTTCTAATAATCCGAATTTTGCATTTGCAAATGGATCCTGAGAAAAATTTAACATAAATAATATTTTCACTATTAGGATATAGGTGATAACCACATATTAACCTAGCTAGATAATATCGCTCTATTATGTTATAATAGTAGCATGAAAAATATAGACTTAAGAACACTAACACCAGAGGCTAGAAAAGAATTAAAGCGAGTCACTATTAGACTATTTAAA
>Ga0256840_1001459_pt1 | contig 22236 bp, 22 predicted proteins | sample 355202metaG_FD_185969 | JGI IMG/M metagenome (GOLD analysis project Ga0256840, IMG submission 185969) | Hydrothermal vent microbial communities from Mid Atlantic Ridge, Atlantic Ocean - 355-202 | ecosystem: Environmental > Aquatic > Marine > Hydrothermal vents | place: Atlantic Ocean: Mid...
ATGTTGATGATCTTAAAGAGGTTGTAGAAGGTATTACAAGAGTATCAGCTAAGATTAAAGAACTTGAAGAGGAATTAAATAGATTTAAGACATAATAAATATGCATCGTTTATAAAAAAAGGGGGGGCTTAAGCCCCCCCTTTTTTTATATGAATTGTAAATTATATTTACTCTATTATTTCGAGAACTGCTCTTTTTCCGGTTTTGGCTGCAACTGAAGAGATAAGTGTTCTTATCGCTTTTGCGGTTCTCCCCTGTTTCCCGATAACTTTTCCTAAGTCGTTAGAGTCAACTTTAATTTCAACTATAATAGTCCTTTCACCTTCCGTTTCCATCACATTTACAGTTTCAGGATTATCCACAAGCTTTTTGACAATACATTCGACCAGTTCTTTTACTGCAGACATTTCCGCCTCCTATTACGAAAGTATTACTGGACAGCTTCGGACTGTGCGTGTTTAAGAAGAGATGTAACTCTGGGGGTCGGTTGCGCACCTTTTGAGATCCACTCTTGAATTTTTTCTACGTTGATTTGAAGTTCTTTTGACTTGGGATTATAGGTTCCCAAAACATCCACGGCTCTCCCGTCTCTTTTTGCTCTTTCATCAGTTACAATGATTTTATAGATTGGAAGTTTCTTCCTACCCATCTTTTTAAGTCTTATCCTTACCAATTTGTCTCCTCCTTAAATGCTGTTTTGTAAAAGGTAATTTTATACCAATGGTAATTTAATACAACTTTACATAAATGGGAAGGGCATTTTTCCACCTTTTTTAGCCATCTTTTTCTGCATTTTTTTCATCTGTTTCATCATCATTTTTGCTTGTGCAAACTGTTTTAAAAGGGCATCGACATCTTTCATGCCTGTTCCGCTACCTTTGGCAATTCTTCTTTTTCTGCTGGCGTTGATGATAGCATGATTTTTTCTCTCTTTTGGGGTCATAGAGTTGATTATCGCTTCTATTTTTTTGAGTTTATTATCGTCAACAGCTTTATCAAGTTGTTTCATCATTTTTTGGCTTGATAATCCGGGAATCATTTTTATTAACTGTTTGAGAGGTCCCATTTTTTGTATCATTTCGAGCTGTTTTTTAAAGTCTTCCAGTGTGAATTCACCGGATAGAAGTTTTTCCTGCATGGAAAAGGCTTCTTTTTCATCTATTACTTCTTGGGCTTTTTCTACAAGGGAAACCACATCCCCCATACCAAGGATTCTCGAAGCGACTCTGTCAGGGTAAAAAAGTTCAAAGTCATCTATCTTCTCTCCAACCCCGGCAAATTTTATAGGTTTTCCTGTTACGCCTTTAACGGAAAGTGCAACTCCACCTCTTGCGTCGGAATCCAGTTTTGTAAGAACAATTCCTGTCATTCCGACATTGTCGTCAAATGCCTTTGCGATGTTTACAGCTTCTTGACCTGTCATAGCGTCGGAAACAAAAAGGACTTCATCGGGATTTACATTTTCTTTTATCTCTTTTGCTTCTCTGAGCATCTCCTCATCTATATGAAGTCTTCCTGCGGTATCTACTATCAAAACGTCATAGTTTTCCTCTTTTGTTCTATCTAATGCGTTTTTTGCTATTTTTGCCGCATCTTTTATGTTTTCTTGGAGGAAGACCGGAATATCTATCTGTTTCCCTAGCTTTTTAAGCTGCAGCATTGCTGCCGGACGATAGATGTCAACAGATGTCAGAAGAACTTTTTTACCCTGTTTTTTTAAGTAGTTTGCAAGTTTTGCCGCAGTGGTTGTTTTTCCTGAACCTTGAAGACCTATCAGAAGAATCACCGAAGGTTTGTTTTTGAGCTGTAGTCCCTCGTTCTTCTCTCCTAATGCTTTTACAAGTTCATCATTTACTATTTTTACAAGCTGCTGAACTGCATTAACTCCTTTGGTTACTTCAGATCCGAGAGCTTTTTCTCTGATTTCTTTGGTGAAATCGGAAACAACTTTATAGTTAACATCAGCTTCCAATAGGGCAAGTTTTATCTCTCTTAATCCTTTATTTAGTGTTTCTTCGTCTATTCTTCCTTTTTTCGTAATTTTTCCTATTGCCGATTGTATCTTTCCTGCCAGTGCGTCAAACATTGGTTCCTCCGAAAACTTAAAAGGTTATTTCAGTTCCTGCCATACAGTCAATAAATTTATCCTTAAAAATCTTTTTGAACACCTCTAATCCTTTCTCTCCTGTGCAGTGGCATGGGGCTACGTAGTCGGTTAGATTTTTGATTTTATCTGTAATTTTCTCGATTTCGGATTTTTTTGTTTTATAAAGGTGAAAACCTCCTAAAATCATGAAAAGTTTATTTCCAGTTATGTTTGTTGCTTTTTCAGTAATCTCTAAAATGCCGGGATGGGCACAACCGGTTAATAGTATATATCCTTTTTTTGTATTTAATATAAGTGCTTGCTCAAATGCCGGATTTTTAACACCTGTTTCCATAATACCTGTGGTTATGATTTCGGGTGATATAACGGTGGGAGTTATAACAGGTATGATTGTTGAGTTTTTTCCGATTTTTTCTTCTATATATTCCGTATCGCCTTTAGGGACAAAAACTTCTGTATTTTTAGATGTGTTGGTTATTTCCTTTATACTTCCAGTGTGGTCCCAGTGATTATGAGAAATGAAAACAATTTCTATTTCCGAAATATCTATGTTGAGTTTTTCTGCGTTTTCTTTGAAAATTCGGGGTTTTGCTCCGGTATCAAACAGAAGAGTGGTATTTCCTTCTATCAAAACACTAAATCCCCAATCACTTTTTAGATTTGCAATAGCTCTGTTATCATAAATTACCGTTAAACTTTCAACCATGATGTCTCCTATCTGTAAGATTAAAATTATATAGGCTTTTATCTACTTTTCAAAAGTTTAATGAGGTTGTATATTTTCTATATCCATATTTGCCCGGGTGGCGGAATTGGCAGACGTGCAGGACTCAGGATCCTGTGGTGGCAACACCGTGCGGGTTCAAATCCCGCCCCGGGCACCATTTCTTGTTGAATATATTGAAACTATCTTTAAGGGGGGATGTTATGGGTTTTTTGTCTATTTTTTTTAAACATGTTTATTGCTTCCGGTAAGGATTTTTTTCTTTTCTATATTGAGCTTTTAAAAAGAGGGGATACGGGAATGGCTGCCAAATGTTGGGATTTAGGTTACGTTTTAGGAAAGCTTCCTCTTACACAATTGTTTGTAGTAGCTGCTCTTTTCATTCTTTCTTTTGTTTTTTCGTTTAGAGGTGTTATCTTGACATTTTTTATGAGAAAAGTTTTTGGAAATGTAAAAACGGTTCTTCTTTTTTCCGGGGCAACTTTATTGTCTGCTTTTCTTTTAAAGTTTCTATTAGGTTATTTTGCTGTTCGTTTTATGGTTGGTACAGATACTTCTATTTTTAAGGGTAGAGATGTTAAGATACTTGGGAAAAGAGAGGAGGATAGTAAGATATATCTTGCTTATACTTTTGATGGGTATTCTGTTTTTGAAGCGGTTTTAAAAAAGGATGGTGATAGCTTTAAAATTCTTGATTCAAAGAGGTTTGTTAAACGGTTGGAAGATGGAAAGTTTAAAAGAAATAAGGTAAAAAGAGATGAAAAATAGATGTTCCTGCAGGAAGGGAAAAAGTTTTAAAAAACTTTTTTCTAGAGAAATAGAGGAGCTTTTGGGTTTTTTGGAAAAACATAGGGAAGTTAAACCTTATGTGCTGGAGTTGATAAATCTTTTTAGACCGACTGATTCGGAAAGAGTTATTGGGGAAAGGGTGTTCCATACTGTTAGAGAATGTTATTCCAATGGTATTGTTAATTTTTTCCAGGTAGAAAAGCTACTTGAACTTTTAAAAAATTTTTTTCTTCACAGTACCGATTCGAGGAGAGGAGATTTTCTCGAAGTGTTATTATCAAAAAAAGGAGCTTTGTCTTTAAATGGTAGATACAGAAGGATAAATCAGTGTAAGCTCTATAAAAGAATGATGGAAATTTCAGCTAAAGAGATAGATGTTGCATTTACCGGTCCTTTGGGTATGGAGGTTCATGAGTGCAAGGCCAATATGGTCAGGCAGTGGAGAGATCCACTGTATAAACGAACGAAGAAAGGTAGGAAGCTTATATTCCTTAATTCGGTTAAAGGACAGTGCTATAACGGGAAAGTTTTTATTTATTGTACGGGGCTTGACGGGGATTTTTCGGTAAAATATATCAGAAATCTTTTTGAAGCTTACGGTTACAAGAATATTTCGGTAGCCGGGAGAAAGGAGCTTTTATGACGGGAAAAAAGAAAGTACTGTTTGTTTGCACTCATAATTCTGCACGTTCTCAAATGGCTGAAGGGCTTTTAAGGTACTTTTACGGAAACTATTACGACGTTTATAGTGCCGGAACATTGCCTACCGGTGTGAATGAATATGCGAAAATAGTGATGGAAGAGATAGGAATAGATATCTCTTTTCATAGGTCTAAAAATGTAGATGATTTTAAAGATGAAAGTTTTGATTTTGTTGTTACCGTGTGTGATTCGGCAAAAGAAAACTGTCCCTACTTCTCAGGAGGGAAAAACTATATTCATAAAAGTTTTATAGATCCTTCCGATGTGAAGGGAAACAATGAGGATATTAGGGAAGCTTTCAGAAAGGTGAGAGATGAGATAAAGGGCTGGATAGAAGAGCAGTTTTGTCCTACAAAAGGTTTTCCTGCTTGAGGCTGAAAAAACTTTCTTTTCCGAGAATGATATGGTCGATAATGTTTATTTCCAGTAATGCTGCCGTTTCGGTTAGTTTTTTTGTTATTACTATGTCTTCTTTTGAGGGTTGCGGGTTTCCGGAGGGGTGATTGTGGAAAAGGATGATTCCCGTTGATAGGTCTTTGATTGCAGGGTTAAATACCTCTTTTGGTGTTATGTGAGCAAAGTTGACACCACCTTTGGAGATAGTGTGAATATTTATCACCTCTCCCTTGATATTAAGGGTCACTATACCGAAAATTTCAACACTATTGAATCTAAATTTTGATACTACATTGAAAGCATCTTCAGGAGAGGTGATTTCCGTTGCTTTGCTTCCTGCGTTACTTCTTCTTCCTATCTCTATTGCTGCTTTTAGCGTAATTGCTTTTGCTTTTCCAAGTCCTTTGAAGTTTGAAAGTTCTTTAAAACTTGCCCGGGAAATTCCTTCTATACCATTAAATTTTAGAAGAAGTTCTCTGGCAAGGTCTATAACATTTTTTCCTTTTATTCCTGTTCGGAGAAGGATTGCTACAAGCTCCGTGTCTGTTAGGTTTTCTTCTCCTAAAAGTAGAAGTTTTTCTCTCGGCCTGTCGGATTCCGGTAACTCTTTTATTCTATAAAAACTCATGTTTTTCCGTAGATAGGGTTAGAAGGGGGCGCTTATTCCCCCATTTTTTTCAAAACTTCGGCACATCTTGGGCAAACATCCGGATAGTTTTTGTCTTTTCCTGTTTCTTCTGAGAACATCCAGCATCTTTCACATTTTTCTCCGGGAGCTTTTTCAACAATAACTTTTATTCCTTCTTCGGAAACGGCTGTTTCCGGTGCTTTCGAGATAGGATGTACAGTAGCTTTGGATGTAATAAATATGTAAGGAAGTTCCTTTTCATAATTTTTAAGAAGTTCTAATAGTTCCTTATCGGCGTAAACTTTCACGGCAGCTTCAAGAGAATGTCCTATCATTTTTTCGGCCCTTGCCGCTTCCGTTGCTTTGTTTACAGTGCTTTTAACGGCTATCAGTTTTTCCCATATAGGTAGTAAGGATTCTTCTTCCGGAATTTTACTTTCAAAATTTTCAAGGAAAACCGATTCTTCTTTTTTTCCTGTAATATGGGAATAAGCTTCCTCCATTGTAAAAGATAGAATAGGTGCCAGTAGTTTTGTCAGTTCTCTTATAATTGTGTAGATGGCTGTTTGTGCACTTCTTCTTTTCTTTGATGTGAGAGATTCACAGTATAAAGTGTCTTTCAGTATATCAAGGTATGTGGCGCTTAATTCTATTGCGCAATAGTTGTAGATTTCTCTATATATTCTGTTAAATCGGAAGTTTTTGTAGTGTTTGATTATCCCTATTTTAAGTTTGGATAATTTTGTCAGTGCCCATCTATCAATTTCTTCAAGTTTTACAAACGGAACGGAATCGGTTTCCGGATTAAAGTCTTTTAGATTTCCTAAAATAAATCTCATTGTATTTCTTATTTTTCTGTAAACATCGGCTATTTGTTGAAGAATATTTTTTGAGATTCTTACATCTTCGGTGAAGTTCTCACTTGATACCCAAAGTCTTAAAATATCCGCTCCGAACTGTTTTATTATTTCCTGTGGAGGGATAACGTTTCCGACGGATTTGCTCATTTTCCTTCCCTGTTGGTCAAGGGTAAATCCATGTGTAAGGACTGACAGGTAAGGTGCTTTTTCCCTTGTTCCACATGATTCGAGTAGGCTTGCTTGGAACCATCCTCTGTGTTGGTCGGAACCCTCAAGGTACATATCCGCAGGCCATTTTAATTCTTCTCTTCTTTCAAGAACTGCTGCGTGGGAGCTTCCCGAATCGAACCAAACATCAAGAATGTCTCTCTCTTTTTTAAATTCTTTTTCACCGCATTCCGGACACTTGAATCCTGCTGGAAGAAGTTTGTCGGCAGATTTTTCATACCATGCGTCGGCACTTTCTTTTTCAAAAATGTCAGCTATATAATCTGCAATTTCTTTCGAAGCGATTAATTCTCCACATTTTTTACAGTAGAATGCAACGATTGGAACTCCCCATATTCTTTGTCTTGAGATACACCAATCTGGCCTTGATTCTACCATGTTGCTTATTCTTACTTTACCCCATTCGGGAATCCATTGGACTTTTTTGATTTCCGAAAGAGCTATTTCTCTTAATGTAGGGTTTCCTTTGTCTAAAGATATAAACCATTGGGGAGTTGCTCTGAATATAACCGGTTTTTTGCATCTCCAACAGTGGGGGTAGGAATGGGATATCTCTTCTGTAAATAGCAAATGTCCTGTTTGTTTCAATTTTTCTATGATAATTTCATTTGCCTGCCATATTTTTATTCCTTGAAGCCATTTAGGGGCTTCTTCTGTAAATCTGCCGTAATCATCAACGGGAGCAAGGACAGGTAAATTATACTTTCTGCTTGCTATATAGTCTTCTTCACCGTGTCCGGGAGCGCTATGAACAACGCCGGTTCCCGTTTCATCCGAAACAAAATCGGCAAGGATGCTTGTGCCCTCTCTGTCTATGAAAGGATGAATATATTTGATTCCTTCAAGCTCCTTACCTTTAAAGACTTTAACAGTTTTGAGAGTTTTTTCTGCTTTTTCGGAAAAGTTTTTAACGAGAGCTGTTGTTATCAGGTAGTTCTCTTTTCCGTCAGTAACCAGTTGGTATTCCAGTTCCGGATGTATTACAACCGCAACATTTGCAGGAAGTGTCCAGGGAGTAGTTGTCCAAATAACAAAATAGCTATTGTCGGGAAACTTTTCATCTTCTATTTCAAATTTTACATAGATGGATGAAGATGTTTTATCTTTATACTCTATTTCTGCTTCTGCCAGTGCTGTTGTGCAGTTGGGACACCAGTAAACAGGTTTCTTTGCTCTATAAACAAGCTCTTTTCCGTAAAATTTTGCCAGTTCTCTCAAAATATCGGCTTGGTATTTTGGGGTCATTGTTATGTATGGATTGTCCCAATCTCCCAGTATTCCAAGTCTGATAAACTCTTCTTTCTGTATTTTTATCCAATTTTCTGCATACTCTCTACATTTTTTTCTAACTTCAACCGGGCTTAGTTCATTTTTACGCTTTTTCAGTTTCTGAAAAACAGCTCTTTCTATGGGAAGTCCGTGGCAGTCCCATCCGGGTACGTAAGGTGTATAAAAACCGTCCATTGCTCTGGACTTTACAATTAAATCTTTGAGTATTTTGTTTAAAGAGTGTCCTATATGGATGTGTCCGTTTGCATAAGGGGGTCCGTCGTGGAGGATGTACTTACTACTGTTTTTTCTTTTTTCCAGAACTTTTTTATAAAGTTCTATCTCTTTCCAGTATTTAAGAATTTCAATCTCTTTTTTTGGAAGATTACCCCTCATCGGGAATGAAGTTTTCGGGAGATTTAACGTGTCTTTGTAATCTTTCTTTTCCTGAGACATTTCTGTCCTCCAGATTTTATGGCTTTTAGTAGCTGTTAATTATACTACACCTGTTTCTTTGAAGTTAGGATAATCCTTTTTTGTTGATATTTGTTTTCAGGTGTTTCAGTTTTTATAAATTTCTGTTGTTGTAATTAAAGAAATTTGTCTTGACATTTAATTTTTAGGATGTAAACTAACTTTAGTGAGTGTGTAAGTAGTAAAAGCTTGAAGGAGGTTAACTATGTTGATAGACAAAGGGTTTACGTGAAAACTGCTTTTCTTCTTTGTGTTTTAACCTCAAGAAATGGAGGGCTCCATGTGTAAAAATAAAAAAGTTTGGTTCTGCCTTGGGGGAGTTTTGCTTGGTATTATATTATCCGTTGGAATTGCACAGGGGGTGAAGTATTCTTCTACAGAAGAGTTTTGTTCTTCCTGTCATGAGATGAAGTTTGCCTATGAAGCTTGGGAAGAGAATGCTCATGGGCCTTTATCAGGGGATGCTGGAGCGTGTAAAGCCACCTGTGTTGATTGTCATCTTCCTCATGATGCGAACGTCGTTTCCTATCTATTTATAAAGACTGAAGCAGCAGTAAAAGATGTTATCGGTCATGTTACAGGTCCCGAGAAGTTTGATTGGGCAGGGAATCTTGAAGAGAGGAACAGGTACACTTATGAGTCTTCGTGTAAAAGATGTCATAAGGCTCTCTCCAATAATGTGATGCATCAAAAGTACAAGAGCGGGGAGACGGATAAAACCTGTATCGATTGTCATCACGGTATAGGTCATGGTTACTACTTTAGAGAGGAAGTCGAAAGACTTTTTGGTAAAAAGGAAGTTGCTAAAAAGTAATTTAGGGAGGTAGCGATGAGGAAACTTATAAAAGTAGCTTCTCTGCTTAGTGCAGGTGCTGTTTTTATTTTTTCCGGGTCTGTAAAAGCCAAAACAACTGAAGTTAATGGCATGTTCTATTCTTCGGCAAAGGAGAACTTTTCCAAAGAGAGTCAGGCGTGTATAGAGTGCCATATTAAAAAGACCCAGTTTGTTGTAAATGATTGGAAAAGGTCTGCTCATTATAATTTTAAAGTAGGTTGTTATGAGTGTCATAAATCTGATAAAAGTAATCCGGCTGCATATGAGCATCACGGTTTTATAATTTCTACAATTGTTACACCTAAAAGTTGTGCTAAATGTCATCCTAAAGTTGTTAAAGAATATACAGCTTCTATTCATGCTCATTCCGGACTTATAGCGCAAAAAGCTGAGGTGAAATCTGGCGGAAATTTTGCGGTTATTGTTCTTAAAGCCCTTGGCTGGAAAGCTACTAAAAAAATTCCGCATAAGAACACTTACGGGGAATCAACATGGAAAGATATTGTAAATGACCCTGTTTGGGAATATGCAGGAGTTCCGAAAGAGCTTCAGTCTTCTGCACCTCCAGCCGGAGCTGTTGTTAAAATCTTTGCTAACTGGGGTTGTTACTCATGTCACGGAACAAAGGTAAAGATTGTTAAGAAAACAAAAGATAGGGTTGTTTTTGATTTCAGAACATGGCCTATGATGGGTGCCGGCTCCATGAATCCTGACGGAAGTATAGGGAATTGTGCGGCATGCCATCCGTTCCACAGTTTTAGGTTGAAAATCGTTAGAGCCGGTATTGGAGCGTGTGGTAGATGTCATGAGTCCGAAGACCATCCGAATTATGAGATGTTTGGAAAGTCAATGCACGGAGCTATGTTCTTGTCCCAGTTTAATGAGTGGAATCTTGATAAGCCTATTATAAAGGCAGGTGTTGATTATTTTGCTCCTTCGTGTACAAGTTGTCATATGGGTGCCGTGTTTAAAGGTGATAAGATGATTTATGCACCAACCCATAACCCGGCTTCTATCTGTAAGTGGAAGCTTGGTATGTGGAAACTTGTTTTTGTAAGGAAACCCGGCAAGCCTCACCCTGCTCTTCCATCTGTTAAGTATCCTACAGATGGGCTTGAAAACAGGAAGCGTGCGTTTGCCGTGTGTACTCAGTGTCATAGTAAACAGTGGGCTGCAAACTGCTTTGTTGGTGGCGACCTTTCAATAGGTTTTCTTGACAGTCTGAGAAAAATAGCTTTTGATGTTGAAAAAGAGCTTGAGAAAGAGGGACTTGCTACACCAATTGACAGGAAGATTGTTAGAAATATTGGGGCAATGGCAGTTAGGCCAACAGAGATTGCAATGTTCCACTATGCACCGGGATATATCTGGTGGGATGGTGCATTTAAGGCTGCAACTGAGCTTGTTGAGTGGCTTGAAGGTAGTGTTACTCCGAGGCTTGGTGCTGATTATACCAGTAAGTATGTTCCTTGGATAAAGACTTATGAAGAGAAGCTTAAAGCTTATAAACAGGCACATCATATAGAATAATGGTACTTTAGGGAGGGAATTTCCCTCCCTTTACTTTTTAACGGGAGGTTTCAGGTGAAAAAAATTATTCTTTCTACTTTTTTTCTGGCTTCAACCTGTTCTTTTGCCGGAACGGTTAACAAGACCTGTGTCGTTAAAACTGTTAAAGATAATATCTGTATAACTTCTTCAGATTTGAAAGCTTTTTATGAAGATTACAAAAATGCAAAAATTAAAGAGGTGGGGAAAGGTAACTGGTATTTTACTCTTGCCGATTTAATAGAAGCTACTAAAACTTTTGCTTTTGAAAAAATATTGGTTCATGAAGCTTTAAAGAGCGGTGTGGAAAATAAGCCCATTTTTAAAAATTACGAGAAAGAGATAAAAAAAGGAAATGAAGAGATAGACGCATATGTTAATAATCTTTTAAAAAGTAAAAAAATAACCGAAAAACAGGCTGAAATTTTAAAGAAAAAATTGAAGAGGAAGCTGTTTTTAGCATATGTAAAGAAGGCATATTTAGAGAGTATTTTGGCTGATTATTTAAAAGTTACTTCGAAGGATATAGAGAGTTTTATGGATGCACATAAAGGGAAATACGGTTTTAAAAAAGATTCCAAACATCCAAAAATGAAGATTGTTTCCAAAAAGGAACTTGTAGAAGCTATTAGGGAAGAGAAAAGAACCAGAGCAGCTAATCGGTTCGGTCAATGGTTATGGAATGAGTATGGTGTTAGTTTAAATACCGATATGTTAAAAAAGCTTGATAAGCAGTTAAACGGAGGGGGTTAGGTGAGAGTTAAATTTGTTCTTCCCCTTTTAATACCCGCTTTTCTATCTATAGCTAAAGCTTCTTCTTTTGATATACATTCGAAAAATCCTCAAGATAGGATTCTTGCTATTTTTTATTTATCGAAGAGCAAAAATCCTTCTATTATTCCTCGGTTTTGCAAAGTTTTATTGTCGGATAAAAACAAAGAAGTGAGAAAAGCTGCTGCGGATGTTTTGGGATATTATGGAAACAGTACGCAATCGGAGAGTTGTCTTTTGAAAGCTTTTGGACAAGAGGAAAGTACCGAGGTAAAATATTCTATTCTTTCGGCTCTAGAGACGTTTAAAAAAAGGAAAATAGGGAAACTTTATTGTAAAGTTTTGGAAGGTAATTATTCAGTTTCTTTAAAGAGGGAAGCGTTAAAGGGACTTTCGAATTATCTTTTTTGTCGTGAAGAGATAGAAAATATTTTGAAAAATAAGAGTAGAGAGTTTTTGACAGATGCTCTGTTTGCCGTTTCGTTAAGGAAAGATAATTTTCCTTCTGTGAAAGCTTATCTGTCGGATTCCGATGTCGAGGTTAGGAAGTTAGCTCTTAAATATTTTGTATCTCATAAGCCGGATAAAGATGTTATTTCGACTATTAAAAAAAGATTGATAATTGAACATGATCCGGAAAATAAAGCATTGATGTTGGAAATACTTCTTTCAAACGATGCTAAAATCGATGAGAATCTTCTTCTATCTTCTATTTCAAATGGTGATGTTGCAAAAAAATTTGTTTTGAGATTGCCATTTATCCGGAAAAACAAGTTTCCTTTTAAAGGGATAAAACTTCTTTTGAAAAATGAAAATCCTTTTGTTGTTTCCTCTACTTTAACTTATCTCGGAACAACAGAAGATAAGAAATATTGCTCTATTCTTTTGAGTTATCTTATGGAGGATGGAAATGAAACCGTCAGAAACTCTGCCATCTGGTCAGTTTCAAAGCTAAACTGCAGTAATGCTTTTGATTACCTTGCTTCTATAATTTCTGATTTTAATAATGATGATAGGCTGAGGTTAATGGCTGCACGGAGTTTTCTTTCTTTTGATGATAGTACTTTAAAAGAAAAATCGGGTGTTTTGAAATCTTTATATGAAAGCGAAATCCTTGATGATGTAAAAGAAGTTCTTGGAAGAGTCATTAAGGAATCGAAAGAGAGATAAAAAAAGGAGGGGTTTCCCCTCCTTTTTGTTAACTTTCCAATATTATTCGGCAGAGATACAGTCTGTGGGACAAACTTCTACACATGCTCCGCAGTCGATGCATTCTTCGGCAACGATTATATACTTTCCATCATCTGTTGGATGAATAGCATTTGTTGGACATACTGAAGCACATGCTCCACACCCAATACATCCTTCCAATTCAATTACGTGAGCCATTTTACCCTCCTTTTAAACTGTGAGAATTTCCTCCTCTTTTTTCTTGAGGAGTTCGTCAATCTGCTTTATATGTTTATCTGTGGTTTTTTGGAGTTCATCTTTAAGTTTTTTTATTTCATCTTCCGAGATGCCACCTTCCTTTTTTAAGTTATCTATATCTTTCATTATCTCATGACGGATGTTCCTTATAGCTATTCTTGCCTGTTCTGCCATTTTTCCGGCTTTTTTGACCATCTCCTTTCTTCGTTCTTCCGTAAGAGGCGGGAGGTTGATTCTTATCACATTTCCGTCTGTTTGCGGTTGAGCTCCAAGGTCAGAATTTCTGATAGCTTTCTCTATGTTTGGGACGACAGAGATATCCCAGGGTTGAATTGCTATCTGAGTGGCTTCAGGAACAGATATCTGAGCAAGCTGCTTTATAGGTGTTATTGTTCCGTAGTAGTCAACCTTTATATCTTCAACGAGTATCGTGGACGCCCTTCCTGTTCTTAGTCCGTGGAATTCGGTTTTAAGAACATCCGTACTTTTCTTCATCCTTTTATCGGCATCTTTAATTAGCTCATTCATAATGTTTCTCCTTCTACAAGTGAACCTACATTTTCGCCTTTTACGACTTTCTCAAGGTTTTTCGATTTTCTAACATCAAAAACCACTATAGGTATCCCGTTTTCCATGCACAGGGATACTGCAGCGGAATCCATCACCTTTATACCTTTAACTATAACATCTTTATACGATATTTTGTCAAGTTTAACAGCATTTTTGTCTTTCATAGGGTCCGTAGTATATACGCCGTCCACTTTAGTGGCTTTAAGGAGAATATTTGCGTTTATTTCGGCAGCTCTCAAAGCGGCGGCAGTGTCTGTCGTGAAAAATGGATTACCCGTACCTGCGGCGAATATGACTACTCTTCCCTTTTCAAGGTGTCTTATAGCTCTTCTTCTTATATAAGGTTCCGATATCTCTCTCATTTCAATTGCGGAAAGGACTCTCGTTTTAAGGTTTTTCTTTTCAAGAGCATCTTGAAGGGCAAGAGCATTCATAACCGTCGCAAGCATTCCCATGTAATCGGCAGTGGCTCTGTCCATTCCTTGAGTGGCACCTTTCATTCCTCTAAATATATTGCCTCCACCTATGACTATCGCAAGTTCGGTGCCGAGGTTTGCCACTTTTCTTATCTCTTCGGCAAGATTGCTAAGGAAATCGGGGTCGATTCCGTAGGGTTTGTTGCCTTGTAGAGCTTCGCCACTTAGCTTTAAGAGGATTCGCTTGTATTTGAGATTTTTCATTCCCTTTTCCCTCTGTTTTATTCAAAGAGAGAGGGGGATTACTCCCCTACTCCGAATCTACAAATTCTTTTTACTTTAATATTTTCACCAAGTTTTGTTATGTACTCTTTTATAAGGTCAGCAATAGTTTTGCTGTCATCTTTTATCCATAGCTGGTCGAGTAGGCAGTTGTCGGAGTAAAACTTATTGAGTCTTCCTTCAACTATTTTTTCTACGATATGTTCAGGTTTTCCTTCTGTAAGAGCTTGCTCTTTAAGAATTTCTTTCTCTTTTTCTATAACTTCGGTGGGAATTTCTTCTCTGCTTACGTACTTAGGCCCCATTGCCGCAACCTGCATTGCAACTTCATGACCCAAAGTTTTGAAATCTTCAGTTCTTGCTACGAAGTCTGTTTCACAGTTGATTTCTATTAGGGCTCCGACTTTTCCGCCTGCGTGGATGTAGGAAATGACGGCACCTTCTGCAGTCGTTCTGTCTGCTTTTTTTGCGGCTTTGGCAGCACCTTTCTTTCTTAGAATTTCAAGAGCTTTTTCAACGTTACCGTCTGATTCTTGAAGAGCTTTTTTGCAGTCAACAATACCAGCTCCTGTTTTAGCTCTCAGTTCTTTAATCATTTCCGTTGTAATTTCAGCCATTATTATTCCTCCTCCGGAACAAATTCAGCTTCTTCTATAACTTCTTCGCCTTCTGCAAGTTTGATTGCATCTTTTCTCATTTTTCCTTCAAGTACCGCATCTGCGATTCTTGAAGCTAAAAGTCTTATTGCTCTTATTGCGTCATCGTTTGCAGGTATAGGGTAATCTATGAGATCCGGATTCGCATTTGAGTCAACAAGTGCAATGATAGGGACACCTGCTTTTGTTGCTTCCGTAACTGCATTTTCTTCTCTAACGACATCTATTATGAAAAGGGCATCAGGAATTCTTTTCATGTTTTCGATACCGCCGATGTATGTTTCGAGTTTTGCCTTATTCCTTTTAAGTTTTATTACTTCTTTTTTGGGGAGTTTTTCAAAAACACCTTCTTCTTCCATCTTTTTGAGCATTTTTAGCTTGAAGATGCTTTTCTTTATTGTTTCGAAGTTTGTGATTATTCCACCAAGCCATCTTTTGTTTATATAGTACATTCCACATCTTTGAGCCTCTTCTCTTATAATGTCTTGACCCTGTTTTTTCGTGCATACGAAAAGGATAGTTTTGCCGCTTGCAACGAAATCAGCAACAAAATCGTAAGTTGCATCAAAGTACCTGAGAGTTTTCTGAAGGTCTATGATGTGGATTCCGTTCCTTTCGGTAAAGATGAACCTTTTCATTTTAGGGTTCCATCTTTCTTTTTGATGACCGAAATGAACTCCGGCTTCAAGTAGTTCCTTCATGCTGATTCTTGAGCCTTTTGGTCTTGATTTGAAGGCTCTCTCTTTTTTTTCTTCTTTTGCCGGGGCTTCCGCTTTTTGCTGCTCTTTTACCTTGTCGTTTACGATCTCTTCGGACATCTGTTTCCTCCTTGTTGGTTTGGCCTCCCATCCCGTCATTTTCAGAGAGAACCTTTTCAGGCACCCCTCTCTGAATCGGAGATGGTGAGTTGTTGTTGGTAATATATTTGAATTGTTAGATACAGTCAATAGAGAATTTATAAAGTATCTATTTTCCTGAATTTCATGTATCTATCCTCTTTAAGTTCTTCCGGTTTCATGTTTAGAAGTTCGTTAAGGTGTTTTTCGACGTATTCTGTGAATTTTAGGAAGGTGAAATTGTAGTCTTTGTGAGCTCCTTCAAGAGGTTCCGGGATAATATCGTCGATAATATTCATTTCTTTGAGCTGGGAAGATGTTAATTTCAACGCATCTGCCGCTTCTTTGATTTTATCCTGGGATTGCCATAGGATTGCAGCGCAACCTTCGGGAGAGATTACCGAGTAGATGGCGTTTTCAAGCATAAGGAGCCTGTTAGCTACACTTATTGCGAGAGCGCCGCCACTGCCTCCTTCTCCTATTACAATACTTATCACGGGGACATTAAGTTTAGCCATTTCAAGGAGATTCTTTGCTATTGCTTCTGATTGACCGTGTTCTTCGGCTTCTATGCCAGGAAATGCTCCCGGTGTGTCAACGAGTGTTATTATCGGTTTCCCGAATTTTTCCGCCAGTTTCATTACTCTTAATGCTTTTCTGTAATCCTCAGGTGTGGGCATACCAAAATTTCTTTCGATTTTACCTTTAGTGTCTCTTCCTTTTTCCTGACCGATTATACATACGGGTGTTCCTTTAAAATAAGCAAATCCTGCTATTATCGCTTTTCCGTTTCCGCAGTGCCTGTCTCCGTGTAGTTCAATAAAATCGGTGAATGTGTTGTTTATGAAATCAATAGCGTGAGGGCGGTCCGGATGTCTTGCAAGGAGTACCCTGTCCCAAGGAGTAAGATGTGAGTAGAACTCTTCTATTTTTCTTCGAAATTTTTCTTCAATCTCTTTTATTACATTTGGGTTGTGTTTCCCTTTTTCTTTCAACTCTTCTATTTTCCTTCTTAATCTTTCTACTTTCTTTTCGAATTCTAACAAAACAGCCATATTTAGACTCCTCTAAACAATTTTTATTCTTTCTTCTCCAATAAGATTTTTAAGGTTTTTTATCGTTGCGGCATCTACGGGAATTGCAAAATCCGGGTGTGTTTGTAGTTGTATTATATATCCGTTGTTCGTAAGTTCTATAATTACCGGTTTTCCATCGTGAGAGTTTTTTTCTGAAAGAAAAAAGTGTAGTTTGTTTAAGAGCTCATTGCTGAATAATTTTTCATCTATTTTCAGTATTATTCTGTTTACTACTTCCGCTATTTTGTTTTCAAATTTTCCAATCTCTTTTGCTATAACGGAGACTGCTCCCTCTTCTTTTCTGGCGATTCCTTTTACTATTATTACGTTTCCTTCGGTTAGAATTTCCGAAACTTCTCTATAAATGTTTGGAAAAACCAGGATGTTTATTACTCCTTCAAGGTCTGTTATTTCAACGGTTGCCCACATTTCTCCCCTTTGGGTTCTTCGAGCTTTCATTCCAGTGATAGCTCCTGCTATTGTAACACCTTGTTCGTCTTTCCATTCATTTTTATGAGATGATGTATTGAAGTTAAAAGGTACAATAGATTGGTATTCGAGCAAGGGGTGCCCGGAAAGGTAAAAACCTATGGCGGAACGTTCGTATTCCAGTTTTACCTGTTCTTGCCATTCTGCAGTTTCGATATATTCTTTTCGGATAACCGAAGTTTCTTCACCGAACAGATTCATTAATCCTTTGCTTTTCGTTTTTTGGATACTTTGGGCTGCTGCCATTGCTTTATCTAAAGTGTTAAATAGTGTTGCTCTGTTATATCCCGTAGAGTCAAAAGCTCCCGCTTTTATAAGTGCTTCAAGAACTTTTCTGTTTGCCTGTCTCATGTCAACTTTTTCGCAGAAGTCGTAAAGGTCTTCGAATTTTCCTTCTTTTTCTCTTGCGCTGGCAATGGCTTCTCCGGCCTTTTCTCCAACGCCTTTTATTCCTGCAAGACCAAATCTTATTTTGCCGTTTTCGATGGTGAATTTTGCGTCACTACTGTTTATGTCGGGAGGAAGTATTTCTATTCCGTTTTCTCTGCAATCTTTTGTAAGTTTGACTATTTCGTCGGCGTTGTCGTAGTCTATGGTCATCATTGTAGCCATAAGTTCTTGCGGGAAGTGCGCTTTGAGATAGGCGGTTATGTATGCTAGATATCCGTAAGCGGCGGAGTGGGATTTGTTAAAGCCGTATTCCGCAAATTTTGTGATATCGTCAAACAACTTTTCTACTTTTTCTTTTGGGTAGCCTCTTTCCACGGCTCTTTTAACAAAAATTTCTCTTTGTTGATCCATTATCTCTTTTTTCTTCTTTCCCATTGCTCTTCTCAGAAGATCTGCTTCTCCCAGGGAATATCCGGCAAGAATGTTTGCTATCTGCATAATCTGTTCTTGGTAGATGAAAAGTCCGTAAGTTTCTTTGAGATAGGGTTCCAGTTCGGGAAAGATATAGTCAACAGGCTCTTCCCCATGTTTTCTTTTTATGTAGCTTTCCGCCATTCCTGAGTTTAGAGGCCCGGGACGGTAAAGGGCGACAAGGGCAACAATATCTTCGATAGATTCAGGTTTCAATCTTTTCATAAGATTTCTCATGCCCGGGGATTCAAGTTGGAATACTCCGACAGTGTTTCCTTTTTGGAGAAGTTCGTAGGTTTTTTTGTCTTCAAGAGAGAGTTTTTGAAGGTCTGTTTTAGTTTTTCTGGTTTGTTCCGTTAGTTTTATAGTTTGGTCTATAATAGTTAGAGTTTTAAGTCCTAAAAAATCCATTTTTAAGAGACCCAGATTTTCAACCTGTCCCATTTCGTATTGGGTGGTTATATCGCCCTCTTTGCTTCTGGCAAGAGGTATGAAGTTTGTTAAAATTTCAGGTGTAATCACAACGCCTGCTGCGTGAACGCCTGTTTGCCTGGTGAGCCCTTGAAGTTTAGAAGCTATTTGTGTCATTTTTTGATAGAGCTCTTCTTGCTCTACTAACTCTTTTAGTTCAGGTGCTTTTTCGAGTGCGTTCTCTATTGTTTTTGCATCGTTGGGAATCAGTTTAGCTATTTTGTCAACTTCTCCGTAAGGGATATCAAGCACTCTTCCGACATCTCTTATTACACCTTTAGGTTTCAATGTTCCGAATGTGATTATTTGGCAAACTTTATCGTTTCCGTATTTTTCTCTGACATACTGGATAACTTTGTCTCTTCCGTCCTGGCATATATCTACGTCAATATCGGGCATCGTAACTCTTTCGGGATTTAGGAATCTTTCGAATAGGAGGTTGAATCTTAATGGGTCTATATCTGTTATGCCTATTGAATAAGCAACGAGAGAGCCGGCGGCTGAGCCCCTTCCCGGTCCGACCGGAATTCCGTTTTGCTTTGCCCAGTTGATGAAGTCCCATACAATAAGGAAGTATCCGGGAAATCCCATATCTCCGATAATTTTAAGTTCATAGTGCAGTCTTTCTTTGTATCTTCTTTTTGTTTCTCCGTCTTTTATGTCAAGTTCCCGAAATCTTTTTGCGAGTCCTTCTTCGGCTAATTTTTTTAAATATGTTTCGTAAGTATATTTTTCGGGAACTTTATAGTTTGGAAGGTGATATTCCGAGTCTTTTAATTTTAGATCGATTTTTTCAGCTATTTTTAAAGTGTTAAGTATGGCTTCCGGTACTTCTCTGAACAGTTGAAACATCTCTTCGCCGGTTTTGAAGTAAAATTCCTTCGTCGGGAAGCGCATTCTCTTTTCGTCTTTTAGTTTTTTTCCCGTTTGAACACATAAAAGGATGTCATGGGCTTCCCAATCGTCTTTGTTTAGATAATGAGCATCGTTTGTAGCTACAAGCTCAATATCGAGATTTTTTGCTATTTCGATTACTCCTTTGTTTGCTGTTTTTTGCTCTCTCATTCCGTGGTCTTGAATTTCAAGATAAAAATCTTCCCCGAACAGATTTTTGTACCATTTTGCAGCTTTTGCTGCTTCCTCTTTTTGCCCTTTTAAATAAAGAAGAGGAATTTCCCCCTGAATACAGGCGGAAAGAGCTATAAGACCCTCGCTATATTTTTCAAGTATATCTTTATCTATTCTCGGTTTGTAATAAAACCCTTCTACAAAAGCGATAGAGCTTAGCTTCATCAGATTTTTAAGTCCTGTTTCGTTTTTTGCTAATAAAACAAGGTGATAACTGCCCTTTTCTCCCGCCTCTTTTCTGTCGAATCTCGTTCCTTTTGCTATATAGAATTCTTGTCCGATTATGGGCTTGATTTCAAATTTTTTACATATGTTGTAAAGTTCAAGAGCGCCGAACATGTTTCCATGGTCTGTTAATGCTACGGCCGGCATTCCGAGTGCTTTGGCTTTTTTTGTCATCTCTTCTATTTTTAAAGCTCCGTCGAGAATAGAGTATTGGGAGTGAAGGTGCAGATGCACGAAATCACCTTTTCCTATTTTCATGGCACCTCCTGTTTTACTAATAATGTGCAGTTTAAATTATAGTTTCTTGTTCTTAATGTGAAGAATTTAGGTGTATTTCTTAACAAATTTTACGTAAAATTATGAAGAAACAACTTGATATGTTTTTTTGAAGGTTTTCAATCAATATGTTACTTTATAGAGAGGAAAGATGAAAGGAAAAAAGGTTTATCTGGCCGATTCCATATTCAGAGCAGTTGCTTTCATTTCAACGTTGTTGGTGGTTGTTTCTCTTATTGCAATAGGCTTTGCTCTTTACAAACAAGCAGCTCCTGCTATTCATAAATTCGGTTTTTTCAATTTTGTGTTTTCAAAAGAGTGGAATCCTGCTCTTGAAGAATTTGGTGGGTTTCCTGCTATATACGGAACTATAGTTAGTACATTTATTTCAATTGTTCTGTCTGTTCCTGTGGCTATAGGTATAGCAATATTTCTTACCGAAATTTCTCCGAACAGGCTGAGGGCACCTATAGGTACGGCTATAGAGTTACTTGCTGCGATACCGAGTATTATTTATGGTATGTGGGGGCTTTTCTATTTCGCTCCGATTGTGAGAGATTATGTTCAGCCGTTTCTTCATTCTACGGTTGCAAAAGTTCCTGTTGTTGGCGAGTGGTTTGCGGGATTCTCTCCCGGAATAGGTCTTTTTACCGCTTCTTTAGTCCTTGCCGTTATGATTTTACCTTTTACTGCAGCTATATCAAGGGATTCTTTCAATATGGTTCCTTCTATTCTTAAAGAATCTGCTTATGCTTTGGGAGCTACAAAGTGGGATGTTATGAAAGATGTGGTTATTCCTTATGCAAAACTTGGAGTAATAGGCGGAATAATTCTTTCTCTGGGAAGGGCTATGGGTGAGACGATGGCGGTAACTTTTGTGATGGGGAATAATCCTGTTATTCCTCGTTCGATTCTCGAACCGGCAACGTCAATTACGGTTACTCTTGCCAATGAGTTTGCTGAAGCGGATACGAAAATATATCTGTCAAGTCTCTTTTTGCTTGCTTTGATTCTGTTTATTATGAGTTTTATCATAATAGCCGTAGGTAAGTTTGTGTTTCTTAAAAAGGTAGAGAGAGGTAGATAGTGGACGCATTTGAGAGGAGAAAGCTTGCAAATAGAGTAGTTCTTTTTCTTTCAACCATGGCGGCACTTTTTGGAATACTCTGGTTGATATGGATATTGGGAACACTTCTTTATAAGGGGATGTCTTCTCTGTCATGGGAAGCGATAGTCGGTTCTCCTCCGTCTCCAAGTGATGAAACAGGGGGATTAAGGCACGCAATAATCGGTCAGGCTCTCATAGTTTCACTCGCAGTGGTTATCGGGGTTCCGATAGGTGTTTTGGCGGGGACGTTTCTTTCGGAATATGGTAAGGGGAGTAGAATAGCCAATATCGCAAGGGATATTTCGGATATTCTTATGAGTGTTCCTTCTATTGTTATAGGTACGTTTGTTTATGCCATCATGGTTGAGCCGTTGGGGCACTTTATGGGAATTTCGGGTTCCGTTGCTCTTGCCATTATGATGCTTCCTATTATAGTAAGGACAACCGATGATATGTTAAATATGGTTCCGAGGGAGTTAAGGGAAGCGGGTTATGCTCTTGGTGCTACAAAATCGAAAGTTATAACCTCGGTTGTTTTTAAAAGCGCAATGACCGGTATTATTACGGGAATTATTCTGGCGGTTGCAAGGATTGGTGGAGAGACGGCACCGCTTCTGTTTACATCTTTTAATAACAATTTTCTAACATATGATATTACTCAGCCTATGGCTTCTTTGACAGTGACGATGTATGACTATGCTATGAGTCCTTATGATTATTGGCAGAAACTTGCTTGGGCGGCAGCGATTATACTTACTGCAGGAGTTCTTTCCCTTAACTTGCTTGGAAGAGCTTTTGCAAGGTGGAAATTTAAGAAATAATGTGAATGGAGGATATCTTGAGTTACGTTGTAGAGATTTCAGAGTCGTCAAAATTTCAGGTCAAGGATTTGAATTTTTATTACGGGGATCATTTAGCTCTTAAGAATATCAATTTTGATGTTCCGGAACTTAAAGTAACCGCTCTCATCGGTCCTTCCGGGTGTGGTAAAACTACTCTTTTAAGGTGTTTTAATAGAATGCACGATCTTTATCCGGGTAATAGGTATGAGGGAGAGATAGTTTTTGAGGGGAGAAATATTCT
>Ga0256840_1001460_pt1 | contig 22215 bp, 20 predicted proteins | sample 355202metaG_FD_185969 | JGI IMG/M metagenome (GOLD analysis project Ga0256840, IMG submission 185969) | Hydrothermal vent microbial communities from Mid Atlantic Ridge, Atlantic Ocean - 355-202 | ecosystem: Environmental > Aquatic > Marine > Hydrothermal vents | place: Atlantic Ocean: Mid...
CATTAAAAACCGAATTAATTTATTTGGAAATATTTGAAACAAGAGCACAAGCTAATCAAGCTGTGTTTGAATATATAGAAGTATTTTACAATAGACAAAGAGCACATAGTGCCAACGGATATTTATCTCCAGTAGAATTTGAGGAAAAAATGTTACGATTGGAAACAGCTGCTTAGAATGTTGTATTCTGAGTGTGAAATAGGGTTGACAGATCACTCTTGGCTTCATACATTGCTTTATCAGAGAGCCGTATAATTTCATCCTTTGAAGAGCAATTTGCCGGATATGTGCAAATGCCAATACTGCAAGTTGTTTTGATAATATTTTCTCCATATAGAATAGGAGTTGAGGTTGCCTTTAAGATTTTTTTCGCCACATTTTCTATGGTGGTTTGATCTTCTGTGTTTTCTAGTATGAGTGAAAATTCATCACCACTGATTCTTGCAAAAGTATCCTCTTCTCTTATAACTCTTTTTATATTTACCGAAATCTCCCGGAGAACCTTGTCGCCTGCTTGGTGACCGTAAGTATCGTTTATTGATTTAAAACCATCTATATCTATAAAAAAGTGCGTCAAATGAGTTCCCTCTCGTTCTGCTTTACTGATGGCTTGCTTGAGTCTACTCATATAGATAAATCGGTTTGGGAGGTTTGTGAGCATATCAAAGTGTGCCATTTGAGCTAACTCTTCTTTCTCTTTTTGTAGCATATATTCTAGGTCTATTTTATTTTGTAGGTTACTAGCAATCTTGTTTAGTGTGTTGATAAGAATTTCAATATCTAATGGTTTTGATATGAAGCGATCGATACCTATGTTTATGGCGTCAATGAGTAGTTTTTTATCATCAAATGCAGATATGACGATTATAGGCGTTTTATCATTGCTCAGTTTTTTAATCTCTTTTGCTACTAAAAGACCATCTAATTTTGGTATATTTATGTCTGTCATGACTATATCTGGTTTAAATTTTTTATATATCTCTACAGCCTGGGCACCATCATATGCTTGAAAAAAATCTTTTACTTGATCTTTTAGTAGCAGTGCCAAGTGTTCTTGTGTAGAAGCATCATCTTCTATGCATAGAAGTTTAAAATTTCTCAGATTCATCAATTTTTCCTAAATATTAACATAAAATTTTATTTATGCAATGCGAGCATGAATTATACTATATAAATATGTAGAGAATATGAAAAAATTGTGAATAATCTGTATTTACTAGTCATTTTCATCTATCTTTTTTGATCTTTTGTAGATTGACCTATTTTTTTGCTTTTGTAGTAAATTTACCTCTTTTAATAAGATTTCTCTCTTTTCTTGGGGTTTTAGTTTTTCACTGTTTATGGTTCTGATGGTTAAGTTTGTAAAATTTTTGAGTAAAATGAGATATGATGAGTCAGCTCTGACTTCTGGTAGATTTTCTATCTTTTCATAGATTTTTTTGATCTTTTTTTCAAAAAGAGGGTAATTAAAATTTTCTAGTTTTAGTATAGTCGTTGAGCTTTGAAGCAGTTTCTCTTGCAGTCTTGTGTATTTAACCCTTAAAGCTTTTTCGCTAACATCTCTCATTTATAAAAATTCATATCCTCAAAATCGTTCGATGCTTTCTCTTTGTAGTCTTCTAATTTTTTATCTTGAAGTTTGAGATAATCATCAAGTTTTTTTCGATTATCTTCGAAAGCTTTTTCAAATTCACTTCTATTTTGAAGTTCATTTTCGCTAAATATGTCTAAAAGTAGATTTGAATTTCCACTAATCACAAGGTATCTTTTGTTTTCAAACTCAAGCACAATCGCAGAATTGTTGTTGTCTATCGGTTTTTTGTAGACAATTTTTATATCTTGCGTGCTTGAACTTCCTTTTTTAAAGAGCCAGGAATTTTCACCTTTTGTGCTATTGTTATAAGTAAATTTTCTTTTTACCCAAAACATTATAGCAAGTAGTACAAAAAGTATTATGAGTACAGATATATATCTGTAGTCTAGTGAATTACCATCATAATATTGAGTTTTTTGGGTAGTGACTTGAGTAAATGATGATTTTGCCTTGTTCTTTCCTGCTGAGGTAGTGAGTTTTATTCTTATGCGCAACCCAAACCCATCCGTTGTTTTTGATGCGATAACGCCTATTTGATTTTTACTATTTATGATGATTTTGAGAAAACTGCCATTTGGCTTTATGGTTAAACTTTGTACAATGCTTGAGCTAATCTCTTTTTTTATGATATTGTTGTAGCTCAAATCACTTAGTTTCAGCACAAGAAGATTGGCGCTTCTCTCTTGCGATATTTGACCATCATATGGTGAATCAAAAGAGAGCATAAGATCTACTCTGTCGCTTCTGTCATATATATTGTAAGTTAGCAAACTTGTAGCAAATAGCTGTATAAATATAGTAAAAATAAGAAAAATTATCTTCATGAAATCTCTTTTTTGAAGTATTGAATTACACTTTTAGAGTCAAGTATTTCATTGATTCTGATAGCAAGATTTTTTTCATATACCATCACTTCGCCTTTTCCAAAAATCTTTTTATTTATAAAAAGTTCTACGCTTTCTCCTGCAGGTTTTTCTAAGTCTATGACTGAGCCATTTTCTAGTTTTAAGATTTTATCAATAGAGAGAAATGTTGTGCCTAGTTCGGCAATAAAATCTACATTTATATCTAGTAAATCTTCATATCCGCCTAAAAGTTTTTTCTCTAAGTACTCTCTATCTTCTTGTTTCATTTATCCAACCTGTTTTGCTACTAAAATCGTCCGATTGGAGATTTTATAAAGTATTTTATCTTCTAGTTTGATAGGTAATGGAGCGGAAATATTGCCCAAAAATTCAGGAGTTCCTAGCTGGTAATCGGTATTTTTATTCTTCTCTTCTAGTTTTACTTTTGCGAGTCCAATCATTTGATTTGCTACCTCTTTAAGCAAGTCATCATACTCACTTTTAGGTAAATCTTCTTCTAAAAGGAGGGTTTTTGCTATCTTTTTCAGAGTTGCCTCTTTGAGAAAAATATACCAATTTTGCTCTTTTTCGTTTTCATACAAAGGTATAGAAGCAGCATAAAAGTTTTTTCCTAAACTCTTACCCTTTTGAAGTTCAAATCCAAGTATATCTTCACAAAACACTCTTATAGCTTCATCGATTGACTCTATCATAAAAACCTCACAAATATTAATTCCCTTATTATAGTTTAAATAGTTTAAATAGTTTATTAAGAGCCTTGTAGTATAATGTGAGTTTTTAATAAAGAGGATAAATATGATAGTGATTTTAGTAGCTTTGGGTGCGATTGTTGGTTTTGCTTCCGGTTTTTTTGGGATTGGTGGTGGAACGATTTTAGTTCCAAGCCTTATATATTTGGGATATAGCGTCAAAACTGCTATCGGCATCTCGATCATAGTTATGGTTTTTAGTTCATGCTTTGGCTCTTTTGTAAACTATAAAAACCAAATGCTCAGATTGCAAAATGGTATCGTTTTGGGGCTAGGCGGTTTTATAGGAGCACAGTTTAGTGGATTGATAGTATCACACCTGCCTTCGTGGGTATTGCTAGCCTTTTTTGCGCTTTCACTCATGGGGTCATTTTATAAATTTTTCAAAGCTCCTAGCGAGCCAACCGAGCCTCCAAATGATTCAAAAATTTTACTTTTTTTGGTTGGACTCTTTGTAGGCATGATTGCTATAAGCATCGGCATCGGAGGGGCTCTGTTTTTGACTCCTATTATGGTTGGATTTTTACATTTTGATATAAAAAGAGCAGTTTCTACTTCACTTTTGTTTGTTGTTTTCTCTTCGGTTTCTGGACTTATTAGCTTTTCAATGCACGGTTTGATGGATTATAGATCGGGCATTATATTGGGAATTGGCTCACTAGTAGGAGTCTATTTTGGGGCTAAAAAGTCGCATACCGTAAGACGAGATTTGCAAAAAAAGCTATTGATGATACTATATGTGATACTCTTTGCATTAACTTTAAATAAACTGATAGGATTTTAATGATAAAGATATATGGTGCTCGTGAGCACAATCTCAAAGATATAAATCTACAAATTCCTAAAAATAGACTAGTCGTTTTTACCGGCCTTAGTGGGAGCGGAAAAAGTACATTGGCATTTGATACGCTTTATGCTGAGGGGCAAAGAAGATATATAGAGTCTCTTTCGTCTTATGCAAGGCAGTTTTTAGATAGGATTGGCAAGCCCGAAGTTGATAAGATAGAGGGTTTGACTCCTGCTATCGCGATAGATCAAAAGACTACAAGTAAAAATCCTCGCTCAACCGTCGGAACTATCACGGAGATTTACGACTACTTTAGACTTTTATACGCAAGAGTCGGAAAGCAATACTGCCATAAATGTGGCAAAGCTATCTCCTCTATGAGTGGAGCTGATATAATTGAACAGATACTAAAATTACCTACAAATTCCAAGCTTGTTTTGATGTCTCCGTTGGTAAAAGAGAAAAAAGGCTCATTCAGCGACCTTATAGAATCACTCAGGCACAAAGGCTTTGTTAGAGCCATGATAGATGGCGTGATGGTAAGACTTGATGAAGATGTGGAGCTCAGTAAAACTAAAAAACATACTATAAAAGTGATCATAGACAGAGTTGTCTTAAGAGAGGATAATGAACAAAGAATCGCAAGTGATGTTGAAAAAGCACTCAAAGAGAGTTATGGCGAGATAGAGGTTGAGATAAGCAATCATGAAGAGTTGGATATAAAAACACCACTTATCCACTATAGTGAGCATAGAGCCTGTTTTGATTGCAAGATAAGTTTTGATGTTCTTGAGCCTCTTTCGTTTTCATTTAATTCACCAAAAGGTGCATGTCCTATGTGTGATGGACTTGGTATTAGATATACGCTTGACATGAAAAAGATCATAGATGAAGACAAAAGCATATCTGAGGGTTGTATAAAGATATTTTATGGTTTTAATAAAAGCTACTATGCTAAATTTTTAAAGGCATTTTGTGATGCGAGTGGAATCGATACGCAGATACCATTTGGTGAATTAGCCGAGCATGAGAGAAAAGCTGTGCTCCACGGAGGTGTGGAAGATGCTGTTTTTACTTGGAAAAGACATAGGATAAGAAAGAGTTTTGATGGTGTTGTAAAGATAGCATACAATATGCTAAGAGATGAAAAAGATATAAATGACTTTATGAGTGAAAAAGTTTGCGACAATTGTGGTGGGCATAGGCTGAAGCCTGAGCATTTAGCAGTGAGGGTTGGAGGTAAAAATATAGGTGATTTACTAGAGATGCCTATAGATAAAACTCTTGAATTTTTTCAAGATGAGAAAAATTTTGACTACTTTACAGCGCAACAAAAGATGATAGCAACACCTATCTTAAAAGAGATAAGAGAGAGACTCTTTTTCTTGTATAATGTCGGTTTAGGTTATATCTCTTTAGGCAGAGATGCTAGAAGCATAAGTGGCGGAGAGGCTCAAAGGATAAGGATAGCATCTCAGATAGGAAGCGGATTGACTGGTGTTATGTATGTTTTAGATGAGCCTAGCATCGGACTGCATGAGAGAGACACTTTGAAGCTCATAAAAACTCTAAGAGACTTGCAAGAAAAAGGCAATAGTGTCATAGTAGTGGAGCACGATAAAGAGACGATAGAGGCGGCTGATTTTGTAGTGGATATTGGTCCTGGAGCCGGAAAATTTGGAGGGGAGATTATCTTTGCTGGTGATTTTGAAAAACTTAAAAAGAGTGATACTCTAACAGCACAATACTTAAATGGCACAAAAAAGATAAGTTATAGACATAACAGAGTTCAAAGTAGGTGGATAGAGCTTAAAAATGTAAATATAAACAATATAAAAAATCTATCCGTAAAGATACCGCTTGGAAATTTGGTCAGCATAACAGGAGTAAGTGGAAGTGGAAAAAGCTCACTTATCCTTCAGACACTTCTCCCTGTTGCAAAAGAGTTGTTAAATCGAGCAAGAAAAGTGAAGAAAGTCTCTGGAGTTGAGTGCTTGGGCTTGGAGCAGTTAGATAAAGTTATATATTTGGACCAGAGTCCGATAGGCAGAACTCCTAGAAGTAACCCTGCAACTTATACAGGTGTGATGGATGAGATAAGGACGCTTTTTTCTAAAACAAAAGAGGCTCAACTTAGAGGTTATAAAATCGGTAGATTCTCTTTCAATGTCAAAGGTGGCAGATGTGAGAAGTGCCAAGGAGAGGGAGAGATCAAGATAGAGATGCACTTTTTGCCAGATATTTTGGTAAAATGCGATACATGTAGAGGTAAAAGATACAATGCTCAAACACTAGAGATCCTCTATCGTGGAAAATCCATCTCTGATGTGTTGGAGATGAGCGTAGAAGAGGCATTAGAGTTTTTTAAACCAATTCCTAAGATAAGAGCGATACTTCAAACTCTCTGTGATGTAGGGCTTGGGTATATAACACTTGGACAAAATGCTGTTACGCTAAGTGGCGGAGAGGCACAAAGGATAAAACTCTCAAAAGAGTTGAGCAAAAGAGACACGGGAAATACACTCTATATCTTGGATGAACCCACAACAGGACTGCATTTTGCCGATATAGACAGGTTGACAAAAGTTTTGCATCACTTGGTTGATTTGGGAAACAGTGTATTGGTTATTGAGCATAATATGGATATAATAAAAAATAGTGATTTTGTGATAGACATGGGTCCTGAGGGTGGTAATTATGGCGGAAAGATAGTAGCCATAGGTACGCCAGAAATGTTAGCAAAAAATCATAAAAAAACAAAAAGCTACACAGGTAAGTTTTTGCAAAAAGAGATAGATTAAAGGATGTAATATGATTGAAAACTTGATAGACAGAATTAGATCACTTCCTCCTCTTCCAAAGAGTTTAGGACAAATAAATAGCATATGTGCAGATCCAAATAGTGCTATAGGGGATTTGGCAAAAGTGATTGAATCAGATCCTATGCTGGTTGCAAATCTTTTAAAGGTTGCAAACTCTCCGCTTTACAGTTTTCATAGGGAGATAAAAAGTGTTTTACAGGCAATCTCTTTGTTTGGTATGTCTACAACGAGATCTTTAGTGACTAGTATATCAGTAAAAAAACTTTTAAGTGTTGACATGGAACCATATGGTGTTACTCCCGAAGAGTTTGTACATGTGTCAAGTCTGCAAAGTGCATTGGTTGTCAAGTGGTATAAAAAGATAGATCCATCTAAAGTAGATGAATTGTTTTTGGCCGCGCTACTTCAAGATACAGGAAAGATTTTGATAGCGGATGAGATCGTGAGAAATGATGAGGTGTATCAGTTTAAATCTGAAATACAGACAGCTTATCATGTGGCCAATGTTGAAAAAATGTATGCTGACACAACAACTGCAGAAGTTACATCTTATATTTTTAAACATTGGGGGTTTGATGAAAAAATGGTAAATATGATCAAATTTTCAGATAATTATGAAGTAGCCGAAGAGCTAAAAGAGTATGCTTTGGTTTTAAAAGTGCTAAAAACTGCAGTACCGATCAATGCACCGTTAAGCGAGAGAAGTATAAATATGGCAGTTGCAATACTTGAAAAAGAGGATATGGACACACAACTCTTTTTAGATGCTATAAAAGAGTTGTAAAATTGAAAACTTTAACTATCATAGATACATTCGGTTTCTTTTTTAGAAATTACTTTGCCCTGCCAAACCTTAGAAACAAGGATGGTTTTCCAACGGGTCTTTTAACAGGTTTTGCAAATTTTATATACTCTTTAAAAAAGGAGTTGGGAAGTGATTATATACTTTTTGCGCTTGATGCCAAGGGTAAAACTTTCAGACACGATATAGATCCAAACTATAAAGCAACCAGACCAGAAGCCCCACAGGATTTGAAAAAACAGCTCCCTGTGGCGATCTCATGGATAGAAAAGATGGGGTTTAAATGTTACTCCAAAGAGGGATATGAGGCGGATGATGTTATAGCTTCAGCCGTAGCTTTTGCTAAAAAAAATGATATAAAAGTCCGTATAGTTAGCCATGACAAAGATCTATATCAGCTTATCGATGATAATATAGTTACTCTGTATGACCCTATTAAAAAACTAGATATAAATGAACAAAAATGTCTCGAAAAGTATGGGGTAGAGCCTTCAAAGATAGGCGATTATCTGAGTATTGTGGGAGACAGCGCAGATAACATTCCTGGTGTAAAAGGCATCGGGGCAAAGGGAGCAAAGACTCTTTTAGATGAGTTTGGCAACCTCGAAGAGATATATGACAATATAGACAAAGTAAGAAATCCAAGAGCCCAAAAACTACTTATCCAAAGCAGAGAAAATGCATTTTTGAGTAAAAAATTAGTAGATCTTTATGGTGATTTAGACATTTCAGATAAATTTGAGAGTTTCTATTTTCCATCCGGTCAGCCATTAGCAAGGATCGCAGATGATTTACAAAAGTATGAATTGAAAAATATCTTAAAAAAGATAGATTTTAAGAGAGAAAAAAAAGAGGAAAAAAGAGAAAGTTTTAGAGATATTTTATTAGATACGGATGAGAAACTTTTTGCTGTGGTAGAGAAGATAAAGCCACAAACTCTACTGGCTTTCGATACAGAAACTGACTCGCTAGATGCTTACAATGCAAATATAGTAGGTTTTTCATTTGCCCTAAATGAGCAAGAGGCATATTATGTTCCTTTGCAACATAGTTATCTTGGAGTTACCAATCAAATTAGCTTAGATGATGCAAAAAAAGCACTCGAAAAAATCCTTACATGTAGGGTTGTCGGACAAAATCTAAAGTTTGATTTAGCAGTTGTAGAGAATAATTTTGGTATTAAAGATATAGATATTTATGCCGATACGATGATTCTAGCATGGCTTTTGGAGCCTCAAAAGAGTTTGGGTCTTGATGCTTTGGCTTTGAGATTTTTCAATCACCCCATGATAAAATTCAAAGATAGTGTCAAAAAGGGCGAGACTTTTGCATCGGTAGATATAGAGCGAGCTTGCAAATACGCCAGTGAAGATGCTTGGATGACTCTGAAGATTTACAATAAGATTATAGACTTTTTAGAGCCAGAGTTGATAGAGCTTGCTAAAAAATTAGAATTTCCATTTATAAGAACACTTTTAAAGATGGAAAAAGAGGGTATAAAAGTAGATACCAGATATCTTGAAGTTTTACTAAAAAGAAGTTTGGAGACGATAGAGAGATTAAAAAAAGAGGTATTTGCACTTGCCGGTCTTGAGTTTAACCTAAACTCAACTCAACAATTAGGAAAAGTTCTTTTTGAAGAGTTATCGTTAAAAGTGATAAAAAAGACAAAAACCGGCTACAGTACGGATGAAAAAGTTTTAACTGCTCTTTTAGATGAACATCCAATAATACCAAAGATACTAGAGTATAGAGAGGTATATAAGTTAAAATCAACCTATATTGAACCACTCTATAAACTGGGATTAAAGGATAAGTCAAGCCGAATTCATACATCTTTTTTGCAAACAGGAACGGCAACAGGGCGACTTAGCTCGAAAAATCCAAATTTACAAAATATCCCTGTAAAGACTGAATTAGGCAGAGAAGTAAGAACAGGATTTGTCTCCAAGCGAGGTTTTTCGCTTATCGGTATCGACTACTCACAGATAGAGCTCAGACTTTTGGCTCACTTCAGCCAAGATGAGGCTTTGATGGATGCGTTTAAATCAGGCAAAGACATACACTACGAGACGGCTTTGAAGATTTTTGGAGCAAGTGAAGCCAAAGAGAAGAGAGGTGTCGCAAAGAGCATCAATTTTGGGCTTATCTATGGTATGGGGGCTAGAAAACTCTCTCAAACTATACATGTGAGCACAAAAGAGGCAAAAGCTTATATAGATAGCTACTTTGCATCATTTCCAACAGTAAAAGAGTTTTTGCATAGAGTTGGACAAGATGCTATAGAGTGTGGGTATTCCAAGACTTTGTTAGGTAGAAAAAGATACTTTGATTTTCAAAATGCAAATGCAATGTTGCATGCTTCATATCTAAGAGAAGCGGTAAATACACTGTTTCAAGGCAGTGCAGCCGATCTTATCAAGATGTCGATGAACAGGATAATGGACAGTTTAGTAAATGATGAAGCCAAACTTCTGTTGCAAATCCATGATGAGTTGATATTTGAAGTAAAAGATGAACTCTCTAAAGAATTTGCGATAAAAGCACAAACTGTTATGGAAAATATCTATAAATTAAGAGTGCCACTAAAAGTTTCAGTAGAGATAGGAAAAAACTGGGGAGAGTTGAAGTAGGGTTCTTTAAAAACTATTTCGTGAGGCTCAGACCAACGGAAGGATTTGCCTCTAAGAAATAGTTTTTAAAGAACTTTGATGTTCTACTCTTCACTTAGGCGGCCCATGATATATGATTGGAGGTCATTTTTCTTTATCTCTTTTTTCATGGCTTCGTTAAATATTTCTTCTACTTTTTTATTATATTTTTCATAGCTAAAGTATGGAAAGTGTATTTTCCATGCCTCTTTGATTCTCTTTTTTGCCATTTTATCTTTTATCGTGGCGTGGAAGTATTGAAATCCTATGAAAAAAGCGGAAGTTATAAGAACCGAGCCGATGATGGAAGCGTGTAAGTCCAATTTTTCCAAGATTGCATGAGTGATGGCAAGTAGTGGCACCAAAACAACAGCACACATTATGGCATAAACTATATAGGCATTTTTTATCACCATTCTAAAGCCTAGTTTTTCGGGATCAACATGCATGCCCTCATTGTGATAGGCGTTTGCAACTAGAAGATCTTTAAATCTTATAGGTTGATTTGATACTTTAAAGACAAAATATAGTATCTTCTTTCTAAATTTTTTAAATTTTATATCCATTCGTTATTTTATCATAATAATGGTAAATAGTTTATAACGATAGGGTAAAGAACCCTATCGTTAGAGAAAGATTAAGCCGTTTTTTTGATAGCTTTTTTAGCAACTTTTTTAGCAACTTTTTTTGTTGTTGGTTTTTTTGATAAAACAACTTTTGTTACTTTTTTAAGAACTTTCTTTGCGCCTTTTTTAGCAACTATTTTTTTAGCAACAGCTTTTTTTGTAGCTTTTTTAGCAACTTTTGCAACAGCTTTTTTCTTTAATACTTTAGACATATTGTCTCCTTGATAATTTTTTATTTATTACTAATAGTAATAAATTACGGGTATTATATACTTTTTATTATATTTTGTCAAGAATTTTGATATAATACTCCAAAAAGGAGTGAATTATGACCTTTATAGATTTTAAAAAGATGCTTTTGGACGCTGAGATAACGCTGCCTAAATTTAGCAAATTGATAAAAGTGAGTGAAAAAAACATACAATCATATAAGAAAAAAGGAGAAGTCCCAAATACTATAGCGGTGATAGTTGCCTGTTTTGTTGCTCTTCATGATAAAGGGATGGATTATAGGGATATAGTAAATGAGTTGGGTCTTGTTGCAAAAGTGAAAAAAGGTGCGGGTTTCGCAAAAAAACAGAAAAAAACAGAGGAGCCAAAAAATGTCTAAAGAGAATCACAAAGGGAAAGTACAGGTTTGGGTTAAAGAGGAGACTTTAGAGTACGAAAAAGAGCTCAGAAAACTACAAGTCGAGCTTTTAAAATTTCAAAATTATGTAAAAGAAGAGGGGTTGAAATACTTGATTATCTTTGAAGGCAGAGATGCTGCGGGGAAAGGTGGAACCATAAAGAGAGTGACTGAACACTTAAACCCAAGGGGTGCTAGGATCGTTGCACTTGAAAAACCAAATGAAAAAGAGAGAACACAGTGGTATTTTCAAAGATATGCAAAACATCTTCCAAGTGCAGGGGAGATTGTACTGTTTGACAGAAGTTGGTATAACAGAGCTATGGTTGAACCAGTCATGGGCTTTTGTACAGAGAGAGAACATCACAAGTTTTTAAAAGACGCACCAGATTTTGAACGAATGATAGTGGAGAGCGGAACCAAGATATTTAAGTTTTATTTTTCCGTTTCCAAAGATGAGCAAGCCAAGAGATTTAAGGCTAGAGAAACTGATCCTCTTAAGCAGTACAAATTTTCACCAGTTGATAGGGCTTCCCAAAAACTTTGGGATGAATATACCCTTGCAAAATTTATGATGTTAAGCTCTACTCATACTGAGTATGCGCCATGGACCATTGTCAAAAGTAACAATAAGAAAAAAGCTAGGATAAACACAATAAAACATATCTTAAATTTTGTAGATTATCCCGATAAAATAGATCCCAAAGAGATAGAAGTCGATAGAGATATCATAGTTTACGGACGAGATGAAGCCATAGAGATGGAAAAAGGATTTAAATTTAAAGGAGAGAGGGGTTAGTACAGCAAAAAAGGTTACCACTAGGAGAGTAGGACAGTTTCAAATTTTTCCAAATCAACCTTTTCTCCTTTTTTTATTACTAATTTTTTGCATTTTATATTGAAGTTTTCTTCTTTAAAGATAGAGGATATTTTTTTATAAATTTTTTCTTGCGATATGTCATATTTGCGTAATATTAAAAAATTATCCCCGTGAACTCTGACTATTTTATTGCCTTCATATGATTCCTCTAATTTTCTTGCGATTTTTATCAGGAGGGCGTCCCCTTTTTTCCAACCATATTTTTTATTGTATTTTGAAAAATTTAAGAAGCTTACATAGTAGAGATAAAAATCAGAATATTTGTATTTATAGTTTAGAATCAACGAGAGATATTTTATGCTGTACACATTTGTTAATTGATCTTTGAAATAGTAGGAAAATCTAAATTCTTCTAACTCATTTTGGGGTAATTGCGTTATTTGGTTCTCTGTATTTTGTTTTAACAATATCTCTTTGGCTATTTTAAATATTTTTGGGTCGAATTGTGTTCCTGATGCTTCATCCATTATTTTAACAGTTTTTGCAACAGATAGCGCGGGTCTATATATTCTGTTTGTTGTCATTGCGTCAAAAGTATCAGCAATAGCAATAATCCTTGACAATAGTGGTATATCATCTCCGCTTAATCCTTCAGGATATCCCAAACCATCATATCTTTCATGATGATACAAAACTATTTTCGACAAATTTTTAAATGGACCTTTGGATAAAAGTTCATGACTCGACACAGGATGCCTTTTTATGAGCTCAAACTCCTTTTTCGTAAGCTGTTCTGGTTTGAGTAGTAGTGCATCTGGTATCTCAACTTTGCCGATGTCGTGTAGGATCCCAGCTTTATATATCAAATCAATCTCATCTTGAGTGAGTTTAAGTTTTTGGGCTATCAGTTTTGCATATTTGGCAACTCTTTTACCGTGCCCCGCCGTATATGTGTCTCTTTTTTCTATTACGCTGACCAAAGTATATATGTAAGACTCAAAATTTTCTATCTCTTCATTTAAAAAGTTTACACCCTCTTTATAGTAGTACCAAATAGCAAATATACCTATCATCCAAGTTATTAAATATGAAAAGATTAAAAAATAGTATCCTTTATGATTTTCTACGGAAAAATTCGGAATCTCTTTTGTCATAGATATAAAACCAACAGTTTTTCCACTCTGATCATCTGCATGTATATGGCAAGCTACACAAGAGCCATTTGAAACAAGAGGAGCTAAATAGTAAATATAATCCTGGTTTTTTGTATTAAAAAAAATGTATCCATCTTTTTGATTTTTTTGTATATTTTTTATCAATTTTTGCTTGCTTTTGTCTAGTCCAAGCATATCTTCTTCATCATAACTAAACTCAATTGTATAGTCTAATTTCTCTTTTTTGATGATATTTTTTAACATACTTGTAACAGAGAAGTTTACGGCATGAGTGCCATTTTGCTTTTGTTTTGCTTTTATATCATATGCCCAATATAAAAGTGATTTAGAAGAATTGGATATGTTTTTAAGCCTCTGTATCGCACTATTTCTAAAATGTTGATTTTCATTTTGAATTTGGTATATAAAGAAAAAGAGTGTCATTGCAGTCCAAATGAGTGCCATTATAGCATTGAACTTTTTGAAATTTTTAATATTTTGAAATTTTTTTAACATCAGTTTTGATTTTTGATTAAAATAGTATCTTTACTTCTATATCTTAAAAACATTAATAGTGCTTTTTAATTCCAAAGTTGTTTTGTGCAGAGATTGATTGACTTCTGCCAATTTTTGAGCAATCTCTTTGTTTTGATCGGTTATCTCTATAGCTCTGTTTACACCCTCTGTTAAGCCTTTGATTTTATCCATCATTGATAAACTTTTATTTTTGGCAATCTTTGTCATCTCTAAACTTTTTGCTGTAGATATTTTGGTGTTAGTTGCCATGGTTGAGATTTTATTTGCATCATTGTTGAGGGTAAAAATTTGTTCAGAATTTCGTTTTATATGCTCGCTAACTTGAGTTACGCTCTGAACTATTGTATTTATTGTGATATCGATTTCTTGTAAGGATTTTTGTGTGTTGTCTGCTAATTGTCTTATCTCTTCGGCAACTACAGCGAAACCACGACCATGTTCACCAGCACGAGCAGCTTCTATCGCCGCATTTAGGGACAATAGATTTGTCTGTTCTGATATATCGCTGATAGTCTGTAAAATTGTGCGTATTTGAATAGTCTGTTCTGCAAGTTGTTTGACCTGAGAGGATATATCTTGCTCATCAGAGCTAATGTCATTTATCTTTTTGACTATATTATTTAGAGTTTCGATCATCTGTTCAAGCATGCCAGAATCTTCTGACATATAGGCACTTAAATCTTCAGAGATGTTTTTCTGCTCCTCAATTTCTGTGTTCATCTCAGATGTCTCGATATATACTTTTTTTACAATCTTTGTTTGTTTAAAGGCTAAGTCTATTATTTTTTCAGAGGAACTTAGGACATTTTTGTTTACTGTAGTTGTATTGCTTATCATCTCTTTTGCTTTGATAATTGCTTTTTTGATAGAATTTATAAGTGCATTTGTATTTTGACAAATATACCCAAGCTCATCCTCTTTTGTGTAGATTATTGGATTGTTTAAGTTTAGATTTTCAGCGTTATTTGAAATTTGTTTTTTAATGCTATTGAGGGTATTGATAATGTATCTGTTTGTTCTCCAAAGAAGCAACCCAATTAGAAGAATGATAACGATTGAGATGATAATGTTTAATTTGAAATTTTGATGCAAATCTTCGCTGATTTGCATACTTATATTTTTAATTCTTTTGTTTGTGTATTTTGACATATTTAAAAATCTTTTGGAGATATAGTTTGCTGGTTCGTCTATGTCTATAGCCACATCAATAATGTCATCAATATTATCCGCCATATAAGCTTCGTGTATATCTTTGAACTTCGGTTTTATCTCTTTTTTATATTTTTGAAATGCTTCATGTAAATTCTTTTTCAAATATGGATCTTGATAAAAATTATCATGGAGAGCTTTTTCAAAAAAATTGTCCATATCTGCTTCAAGTTTTCCAAGTCTATCTCTTGCTGGACCAGTAGGTATAAATTGACCTGCAACATAGATGAGGTTGTTTTCGATTGTGTCAAATTGATCTTTTGCTTTATTGATTTCCATCCTAGGAATCACATTTTTTTTATAAATTTTCCTAAGGGCATTGCTTCCAATTGTGCTAGAGTTTATGCCAATAATACAAAGAAGAATCAAACCTATAATTGAAAAGATAGATATACTTAAAAGCCTGGTAGATATTTTGATATTTTTGAACATTATTAAGTCCTTTAGCTATTTGCAGTTGTGAATTATAACTTATTTTCTTTAATATATATTTAAAAATTTAACCTTATTTAAAATAAGTAAAATAAATTTATCTTTATATTTTAGGTGAGTAATTTTTTAAGATCTTCTCTTGAACTTTAAAATCCAGCATATATCTTTCTATGGTTTTGTAGAACTCTTTTTTGTGATTTTTATATTTTATGTGGGCTAATTCATGGATTATTATATATCTAATGCAGACAAGAGGAAGTTGAGCTAGGGTTATCGTGAAGCTTAACTCGTTTTTGTAGTTGCAGCTTCCCCACCTTCTTTTTGTTTTTCTAAATGAGATTTTTGTGGGTTTCAGTGACATCTCTTTGGATATAGTTTCTATCTCTTTTAGCACTATATCTTTTGTTTTTTCTCTATAAAACTCTTCCAAAGACTCTACATGTAGAGAGGTTTTTTCGCCTAAAAAAAGAACTTTGCCTTCATTTGTATAGATTTCACCTATATCAAGTCTGTTTTTACTGTTTTTTAGTTTTTGATATATCCAGTTAGCTTTTGATTCTATGATTTTTTTTACTCTGTTTAATGAAAAATTTGGATTTTTTACGACAACCCCTTTATCGGGGCTTATCGTAATGTATAGGTTTTTTAGTTTTTTATTTGTGATGAGAGTATAAGAGATCTCTTTTTCGTTGTAAAAAAAGGAGTGTTTAATTGAACCAGCCTTTTATCTTTTCAAAGACTCCGCCAAAACTCTCTTCTCTTGGTCTGTTTTTTATTCCAAAACTTTCCCCAAGTTTTTCTAATAGCTCCTTTTGTTCACTGTTTAGTTTTTTAGGATACTCTATCTTTATCTGGGCAATTAAACTTCCAAATCTGTGAGAGTGAACATTTTTGATGCCCTCTTTTTTAAATATAAACTGCTGTTTATCTTTTGCACCCATTGGAATTTCCAGTGTTGTTTCTCCTCTCAAAGTCGGAATCGTGATGCTCTCACCTAGTGCAACTTGAGTAAAGAAAACAGGAACTTCTATATATACATCATCATTGTGTCTGACAAAATGTTCATCCTCTTTTACTTTGACAAGTATATACAAATCTCCTCTTCTGCCCAAATCATCGATATTACCTTTGTTTGCAACTCTGATTCGATTGTCATTGTCTATGCCCTCTGGTATATCTATAGTTACTTTATCTTTGTGGACTCCATATCCTTTGCCGCTACATGTAGAGCAACTGTTTTTTATGCTTTGTCCGCTTCCGCCACAACTAGGACATGTTTGTGAGTATGTCATGAAGCCTTGTCTATAAAAAACTTGCCCTTTTCCGCCACAATCGCTACATGTATGAGTCTGTTTATCTTCGCTTCCTGTGCCATCACATGAATCACATGGTTTTTTATAGCTAAAACTTACCTCTTTTTTGCAACCAAATGCTGCTTCTTGAAACTCCAGAGTTACACTTGCTTCGAGATCTAATTGGTACTTTTGATGTTTTCTTTCACTTCTGCTCCCAAATCCTCCACCAAATCCGCCACCAAATACTGATTCAAATATCGAGCCTAAATCACCCATTATGTCTTCATAATTCATATCAGAAAAATGACTGAAGCCTTGTGAATCTAAGCCAGATTTACCATATCTGTCGTAAGTCGCCTTTTTCTGTGGATCGCTTAAAACTTGATAAGCCTCGTTTACAAGTTTAAATTTTTCTTCCGCCTCTTTATCTCCTTGATTTCTGTCAGGATGATACTTAAGAGCCTGCTTTCTATAAGCCTTTTTTATGGCACCACTATCTGCATCTCTGCTAATCTCTAGTATTTCGTAATATTCTAAATCCAATTTATTTTCTCTTTCGTGTATAGGTATAGTTGTAAGGTATGGAATTTTAGCAAAAATAGAGTTTTTTGTAAATATAAAAATGTTATAATAAGCAAAAAAATAGAAGGTGAATAGATGATAAATGTATTGATGATAGAAGACGATACAGAATTTGCAGAGATTTTAAGTGAATATTTAGCGAAATACAATATAAAAATTACCAACTATGAAGATCCGTATCTTGGACTTAGCGCAGGAGTTAAAAAATTTGATCTTTTGATACTTGATTTGACTCTGCCAGGAATTGATGGGCTTGATGTTTGTAAAGAGGTGGTGCAGAGGTATGATATACCGATTATCATCTCAAGTGCAAGAAGTGACATCAGCGATAAAGTCATAGGATTGCAACTTGGAGCTGATGATTATCTTCCGAAGCCTTACGACCCCAAAGAGATGTATGCAAGGATCCAAAGTCTCATAAGAAGATATAAAAAATCCAAATCAAAAAGTGATGAAGTAGGCGGAGATAGTGACTTTAGAGTAGATGAAAATAGACACCAAATCTTTCTAAAAGATGAACCACTTAACCTAACTCCGGCTGAATATGAAATCCTTTCATATATGGTCAAACATAACGGATACTCTATCTCAAGAGAACAACTTGTCTATAATTGTAGCTCTTTAAAAGATAAAGGCAGTAAGAGTTTGGATGTTATAATGGGACGACTCAGAACAAAGATAGGAGATAGTTCAAAAAATCCAAAATATATACACTCCGTCAGAGGAATCGGATATAAGTTGGTTGGATGAGACAATCTCTTAGCACGAAAATCACCATCATATTTGTCTTTTCACTTGTATTGCTTGGTATGTTTTTTACTCTTTTAATTAAATATCAAGATGAAAAAAATATAGAGTATATGAAGCAGAGGCAGTTTCAATCTGTCAATTATCTCTTTACTCTTTATAGAAATAACTATACCCCTAGAAACATAGAGGAGTATTTTCATACATTTGGTCTAAAAAAGATAGAGAACCCAGCTCTTAGAGAGGCTATCTTGACCAAAGGTGTGGTTCTTTTTAGAAAATCGATAAATTTCAATAGATTTTCATCTATAAAATATAACGACAGGTACTATCTACTAGTTGACAATATGATGGCAAGTGTTCTTTTGGAGAGCCAAGGCGTCAGAAGTAATGATGAGCAACTCTGGATAGGCTTCATCATAGCTTTGATCATTTTTGTATCTATGTATATCTCTATCTTAAGAAGTATAGCGCCTCTAAAAGAGCTTAGCATAAAGATAAGAGAGTTCGCTAGTGGAAATATGCAGATAGATTGCAAGAGTGACCAAGATGATGAGATAGCCGAAGTTGCAAATGAGTTTGATGAGGCGGTCAGAAAGATATCTGCGCTTATGAACTCCAGGCAACTTTTTTTAAGAACTATAATGCATGAGCTAAAAACCCCTATAGGAAAGGGTAGAATTGTTTCAGAAATGCTTGAAGATGAGAAGGCGAAAAAGAGACTTATAGCTATATTTGAACGGTTAGAGATACTGATAAATGAGTTTTCCAAGATAGAGCAGCTTGTTTCAAAGAGCTATACTCCTAATTTTAGAGACTATTTTTTGGTAAATATTATGGAGCATAGTATAGATTTATTGATGCTTGATAGTGAAAAAAGAGATGAAATCGTTGAGATAGATATAGATAGTGAGTTTGAGATGAGAGCTGACTTTGAACTGATGGCGCTTGCGATGAAAAATCTCATGGACAATGCAATCAAACACAGTATCGATAAAAAAGTTGAAGTTAAAACAGAAGGAGAGGATATTGTATTTGAAAACAGAGGTGAAAAACTGCCTTTGGATATAGATGAATATTTTAAGCCCTTTGTCTCAGGAAATCTAAAAAAAGGCTTAGGCTTGGGACTCTATATAGTAAAAAATATAGTCCAACTTCACAATTTTAGCCTAAGTTATGCTTATGTGGAAGATAAAAAGATACATCAGTTTAGGATCAGTACCGACAACGCAAAAGGAGTTAAGAAATCAAACGCTTAGAAAAATTTAACAATCTTGTAGAGGCATTTGAGTCGATTCCGACGGTCGGAAAAAAGTCTGCATTAAGATTTGCTTATCACTTAGTGCTTAACGATACATATCTGGCTATGAAGCTTTCAAATGCGATAGAGAGTGCTGTGAAATCGATCAAAAAGTGTCAGATATGTGGAGCATTGAGTGAAAATGAGATATGCGAGATATGCCTAGATGAGAGCAGAGATGAGAGTAAAATCTGTATAGTAGAAAATGCGAAAGACATCTTTATACTTGAAGAAAATAGACTCTTTAGTGGAAAGTATTTTGTGTTAGAAAACCTAGAAGATGAGAGCATAGATAGGCTCAAAACAAATGTAAAAGATAGTGTAAAAGAGATAATATTTGCTCTAACACCATCTTTGTCAAATGACGCAGTTATACTTTTTATAGAGGAAAAATTAAAAGAGTTAAATATAAAATTTACAAAATTAGCACAGGGAGTTCCTACAGGAGTACATATAGAAAATGTAGATATGCTCTCGCTCTCCAAAGCTATAAACTCAAGAGTTGAGATTTAAATCTTAGGATGAATCTCTATCTTTTTTGGCTCAAACAGTTTGGTAGCTTTTTTGATAAAAGGGTTGCTTAGGATTTCATTGGCATCAATCTCCTCTTTGCCCTTTTCTATGTTAGCTGCTATGCAACTACCTGAGTTTTCGCCACCAAAATACTCCTCTTTATCTTGTGGCTCCTCTTTTTGTTGTGTGGGCTCCTTTTTGCTTGCCTCCTTTTGTTCTATTTTTTTCATTTTTATAGTTGTATCTATACCAAATATCTCTTGAACAAAGTGTTTTATGATGCTTGAAGCGTGTCGGAGTGTTTTTTTGCAACTCTCATCTGCATTTGAACTGAGTGTCAATTCTCTATTTTCAAAGCTTAGAAATTTTATCGATTTTTCAAAGCACTCTCCTGTGGTTATATTTCTATCTTTTAAAAGAGTAATCAATCTTTTAAATTCATCCTGGTTTGTTGGAGTTTTAGTTGCACTTTTTACTTCTGATACTTGAGGTTTTGCTGAGTTTTGCTGCGATGGTTGTGGTATTTGTGGTTCGACTCTGAATTTTTCGCTTTCTAGATTTTCTATGATTTCATCTATGGTTTTTATATTTGTGGCTTCTATCATTTTGAAAAAAACTAAAGATAGCACAAAGGAGTTGTTTGCATTTAGGTAGAGTAAGTTTTTTGCTTCACTTAAAATTCTGAAAAATCTCTCAGTTAATAGTGTTGAAAATCTGCTATCAGCCCTAAAAAAGGCATTTTTAAGGTAGGCGATTATCTCATCCAATACAACTTCACACTCGTAACTGTCTAACTCTTTTATAACCTCTAAAATTCCATCTCTATTTTTTGAGAGTATAACTTCAAATATATACTCTAACTGTTTTGGATCAAGCAATCCTAACATGGAGGCTATGGAAGGAGCTGTTATGTCTGATTTGCAAAAGATGATAGCTTGGTCAAGAAGTGTTAGACTATCTCTTAGAGACCCATTTCCTGCACGACTAAGCATCTGCAAGGCAGCTGTTTCATACTTGACATTTTCTAAATTTAAGATATATGAGAGATGATTTACTACATCTTTTTCGCTTATCTGTTTAAATCTAAAGTGTTGAGTTCTAGATAGTATAGTTGGAGGAAGTTTTAACGGATCTGTTGTTGCGAGTATAAACTTTACATATTCTGGTGGCTCTTCTAGCGTTTTTAAAAGAGCATTAAATGCCTCTTTTGTGAGCATGTGTACTTCGTCTATGATAAAAATCTTATATCTAGCACTGTTTGGTTTATATTTTGTATGTTCTATTAACTCCCTTATATCATCTATCTTTCTGCTACTTGCTGCATCCATCTCTATGATGTCTATATGCCTGTTTTCATTTGCCATTTTGCAGTTTTCACACTCTTCACAAGGAGTTGCGGTTGGACCACTATCACATACTAAAGCCTTTGCAAAGATCCTGGCAGTAGATGTTTTGCCGCTTCCTCTCAATCCTGAAAAAAGATATGCATGAGAGAGTCTATTTTGATTTAGTGCAAGAGTGAGCGTTTGAGTAACAGAATTTTGACCTATGAGACCATCAAAAGATTTTGGACGATATTTTAATGCTAGAACTTGTGACAATATAAAACCTTTTTTGATAAAGTTATGGAAAATTATGATATTATATCTTAAAAAAAATTAGAGGTAGTTATGAGCAGGAAAATTTTAATTTTTGTACTTATATTTGTGGGTTTTGGAATCTTTATATCTGGCTGTGAAAAAACAGACTATCAAAATCCATTTCATAGAGCTAGGAGCAAATAAGTACAGCTCTCTTTTTACCTCTGTCTCGTGAGGCTCAGACCGCAGGGAGGATTTGCCTCTAAGAGACAGAGGCAAAAAGAGAGCTAGAACAAATATCAGCTAATCATTTAGTGTAGATAATAACTCTAAATTGTCTTTTGTTTTTAACATTTTGGCATATAGAAATTTTAGAGCTTCTATATCTTCCATCTGAGCTATGGCCGATCTTATCGCCCAGATTTTTTGGAGATTATCAGGAGATATGAGTAACTCCTCTTTTCTAGTGGCTGATTTCATTATATTGATAGCTGGGTAGATTCTTCTGTCGGAAATATTTC
>Ga0256840_1001461_pt1 | contig 22207 bp, 23 predicted proteins | sample 355202metaG_FD_185969 | JGI IMG/M metagenome (GOLD analysis project Ga0256840, IMG submission 185969) | Hydrothermal vent microbial communities from Mid Atlantic Ridge, Atlantic Ocean - 355-202 | ecosystem: Environmental > Aquatic > Marine > Hydrothermal vents | place: Atlantic Ocean: Mid...
TTTTTTTATGAATACTTATGACTCAGACTATTCTTAATGTTGGTATTTTGGCGCATGTTGATGCGGGTAAAACCACCATTACTGAACAAATCTTGTACCACTCAGGTTCATTGCGTTCGGTGGGAAGTGTTGATAAAGGCACATCATCAACAGATACGCTTAAGGTCGAACAAGAGCGAGGCATCTCCGTTCGGTTAGCAACGGCGACATTTGAGTATAACGGCGTTAAAGTTAATGTTATTGATACACCTGGGCACGTGGATTTTTGTGCGGAGGTTGAATATTCTTTGCGAGCATTGGATGCTGTTGTCTTGGTGGTTAGTGCAGTTGAAGGTGTGCAAGGGCATACAATTTCTTTGTTTACTGCCATAAAAAAAATGTACATTCCATGCTTTATATTCATCAATAAGGTTGATCGTGTGGGTGCTGATGTCGATGCAGTGGTGCAAGACATTGGCAAAACACTCACCAAGAAAATAGTGGAATTGCAAAATATTACAGGGGATACATTAAGTAGCAGATGGAATAAATTAGTGCAAAAAGATGACATTATCCAACAACTGATTGAATTTGATGATGGCTTAATGGAGCGTTATCTTGACGGTGTCCCCATAGACTTTGTGACTCTTAACCAATTGCTGATAGAAACAACATCACAAGCACAACTGTATCCTGTTTTGGGTGGAGCGGCGAAAAATGGATTGGGTATTGGTGAATTATTGGATGCATTAACCACGTATTTTAAATCTCCAGTCGCAAAAAGTAATAAACCATTATCGGCGGTTGTTTTTAAGATAGAACATGATAAAGGACTGGGGAAAATGTGTTATCTGCGCATCTTTAATGGCAGCATCAAACCCAGGGAGCAAATAAAAAATGCCAGTCGGGTATTGACTCAAGACCAAAAAGTTGGACAATTAAAAATAAATTATAAGGGAAAATACCAAGATATAGATGAAATACGAGCAGGAGATATTGGTATTGTCAGCGGCTTGAGTGCTGCCAAGGTTGGTGATATTTATGGAGAGGTTGGTGCAATTCCTGCAATGTTAAGTTTATCAACGCCGATGTTAACCGTGCAAATCAAGCCCAAAAAAGATGCACAAGTTATGGAACTGGTGCAAGCTGTTTCGCAGTTATCCGATGAAGATCCTTTGTTAGCCATGCAATGGCTGCCCAATCTGCGGGAGTTGCATGTAAAAATTACGGGAACAATCCAAATAGAAATAATTCAAGCACACTTATTGCAGCGGTATGGTGTGGAAACAAAATTCTCCGAACCCTCAATAATTTACAAAGAAACACCAAGCGAGATGAGTTTTGGCTATGAATGTTATTGGATGCCAAAACCATGTTGGGCGATTTTAAAATTTAAAATAGAACCCGCTCAACGTGGCAGTGGTGTGGAATACAGCAGCGAGGTTTCAGTTAATGATGTGGCTGCCAAATATCAGAATGAGATTAAGCAGACCATTGATAAAGCCCTAGAACAAGGCATTAAAGGTTGGGAGGTCACTGATTGTAAAATTACCTTGGTTGAAGGCGAAGACCACAATGTGCATTCGCGTTCGGGGGATTTTATTATAGCCACTCCCATGGCAATAATGAATGGACTTACTGAGTCAGGAACAACTTTGTTAGAACCTATTTTATCCTTTTACATCTCTGCTTCAATGGACTTGCTGGGAGCCATTACCAGTGATATTACCAAAATGCGCGGAACATTCCACAGTCCTGATATTCAGGGAGAAAGTTTTACCCTAAAAGGCACAATACCGGCATCAACTTCGATGAACTATCCAATTAAACTGGCTTCGTTAAGTGGTGGAAAAGCGAAATATTCGAGCAAACTAGAATCCTATCAACCCTGTACAGACGAACAAGGACAAATCAGAGAATACCGTGGAATCAGCCCTCTTGATCGGGATAAATGGATTTTACAAGCGCGTAAAGCCTTGTAAATTCAAAGAATAAACATTTCCTCTAATACATCACACACTTGGATTTGAGTCGCTGGGTTGATAACTCCAAGTTTTGTAATGAGCCTGGATTTATCTATGGTTCTGATTTGGTCTAAGATGATAAGTCCTGACCTTCCTTTAAAAGTAACGGTAACGCGGCTATCAATTTTAAAGCCTTTGGTCGTCATTGGTGCAATGATAACCGTCGCTAGTTGTGATAATTCATTGGGAGACACAATTAAGCAAGGTCTTCTTTTGTTGATTTCACTGCCTTGTGTTGGGTTTAATTCAACCAGCCATACATCAAATCGTTGTGCAGAATTTACCATTGCCAGTCATCATCACTTGAGACAGGCGTGTCAAGCCATAGATTTTCTTCACCACTTAAGCGGTACTTACTTTGAGCTTCACGGATAGAGTTTTCCCATGAACAGCGAGGTTTATTTGTGGGCTTAATTAATAAGCCATCATCCGTAAGCACAAATTGAAGTTGTTGGTTGTTTAGATTGGCTTGTTTAATTAACGCTTTGGGTATTCTAACGCCTTGAGAGTTGCCAATTTTGATGAGTTGTACCATATAATTTTTTTGCTTTAAGGTAATCACATTGTAATTACTTTAACTTAATAAGTCAAACATTGGAAATCTCATCGTGATCCACTACCCAACGATCAATAATTTTTTGGCAAATCTGGGGGTGGTTGGTGATTAATTGTGCGGCAAGTGATTGTGCTTTCTTAAATAAGGGTTTATCACGTTCATAATCGGCTAGACGAAATTGCACTGCGCCTTTTTGTTTGCTGCCTAATAATTCACCAGCCCCGCGAATTTTCAAATCTTCTCGAGCAATAACAAATCCATCATTGGTTTTACGCATGATGTCTAGGCGTGTTTTAGCCACTTCTCCCAACGGCGCTTGGTACATTAAAACACAATGGCTTTTTTTATTGCCGCGACCGATGCGTCCACGTAATTGGTGCAATTGCGATAAGCCCAAACGTTCAGCATTTTCAATGACCATTAATGAAGCATTGGGCACATCAACTCCCACCTCAATAACAGTGGTTGCTACCAGTAAATCTAATTCATGAGATTTAAACTGGGTCATTATCTGGTTTTTTTTATCAGATTTTAAACGACCATGAACCAAACCAATGCGCAATTGTGGAAACCAGTCTTTGAGTTCTTCATAGGTATCAGTTGCTGCTTTTGAACGCAAAACTTCTGACTCTTCAATTAAGGTACAAACCCAATAAGCTTGTTCTCCTTGCTGGCAATTGGCTTTGATTCGTTCGGCAATCTGAGGCATTTTGCTGTTTGAAATAACTAAAGTGGAAATTTCTTGCCGTCCTGGAGGTAACTCATCAATAACAGAAATATCCAAATTGGCATAGGCAGTTTGTGCTAAGGTGCGTGGTATCGGTGTAGCGGTCATGATTAGCATGTGTGGTTGTAAAGCTTTAAATTGCCCTTTATTACGCAAGGCTAGTCGTTGGTGAACACCAAAGCGGTGTTGTTCATCAATTATCACTAAGCCCAAAGCATTGAATACCACCTCTTTTTGAAATAAGGCGTGTGTGCCAATAATTATTTTGACGCCTGCGGCAATTCTTTCTAAAACTTCCGTGCGTTCTTTGCCTTTAATCGCGGCGGATAAATAAACAATATCATCGTTATCAAACCACGTTCGGATTGTTTTATAATGTTGTTCTGCCAGTATTTCAGTAGGCGCCATCATGGCAGATTGGTGATTTTGTGTATAAGCTGCACTAATGGCAAGAGCGGCGACGACTGTTTTGCCGCTGCCAACATCGCCTTGAATTAGGCGCTGCATGGGATGGTTTTTTTGCATATCGTGGTAAATTTCACCGACAACACGCTGTTGTGCCGCAGTTAAAGCAAAAGGTAGTTGGGTTTTAAAAGTATCTATCTTATCTTGTGAAATAGGTAGCTCAGGGGCAAATACCTCTTGGGCTTTTGCCTTGAGCTGTTTCATTGCCAAAAGGTGGGCTAAGACTTCTTCAAGAATTAATCGTTGTTGGGTTTGGTGTTTGCTGGCTAATAAGGCATTGGTATCAGCATCAGCAGGTGGCTTATGCACATATATCAGGGCTTCTTTTAAAGTCGGCAAATTAAGTTTGTTTAAAATAGAATCGGGTAAAAATTCTTCCACATTAATTTCACCAGTCTTTAATAAAGTAATCACTTGGTTGATGGCTTTTTGGATGGTGCTTTGGTTTATGCCCTCTGACTTGGGATAGATGGCGGTTAATGAATCCTGTAAAGGCAATGGTTTTGTAAAATGGTGGTATTCTGGATGTAAAATTTCCATCATGTACTTACCATAACGCACCTCTCCAAAGGCGCGAACTTTTGTGCCAGCAATCATTTTGGCTTGTTGGGAATAGAAGAAGTTAAAAAACTTTAAGGCAATGGTGTTGGTGCCATCATCAATCTCACACACCAACATGGGTTTGCGTGAATTTATCTGGTAGGTTTTGACAATTTCTCCCTCGATTAAAGCCGTTTGCCCAAAGTTTAACTGATTAATGGCGGTGATTTTGGTCTTATCTTGGTAGCGAAGTGGTAAGTGAAACAGCAAATCAATGACATGCTTTATGCCAAGCAACTGCAACTTTTGTGCTGTCTTTTTTCCTATTCCTTTAAGTTCTGTTAATTTCATAAATTTAAAAATTGTTTAGAGGTCTTTGTAAAACTCATGGAACGTGTAAAGATCTCGTTTATATAACCCATTTAGGTTTATCGCCAAAATAGTTTACCAAAAAATCAATTAAACTCCTTATTTTTCGACTCAAATGTCGTGTTTGTGGGTAAATGGCATGAACGCCTGTAGTCCCTGTGCGGTGGTATTTGGCTAATATCTGAACCAATTCCCCTGATTTAATTTCTTTATAACTGATAAAATCGGGCGTACTAATAATACCTAAACCAGCTAATGCACATTGAGATAAATAGTCACCATTGTTTGAAACAATCGTGGTAGGAAGATTGATTTGCATTTTTTTACCATTCTCATCAATAAAATAATAAGTACCAGAGACATTGCGGTAATGTAACTTGTTGTGGCCATGCAATAAATCTGATGGTACATGAGGCGTTCCATGTTTTGACAAGTAATCGGGCGAGGCGACCAACAAGGTTTTAATAAAGGTAATTTTTCTTGCCATAAGGTTTGAATCATCGAGCTTACCCACGCGAATGGCTAAATCATAACCCTCATTGATTAAGGAAACCATGCGGTCATTAAAATCTATTTCAAATTTAATTTGAGGATGCAGAGCATTAAACGCATTAATTGCAGGTGCTAAATGCAACAAGCCAAAGGACAATGGCACGGCTATTTTAATTTTGCCCGCCAATGCGGTTTGTTTGTTTTGTAAACTTGCTTCGACTTCAAGCACATCATCAATGATGCGTTTGCATTCGTGGTAATAGGCTTTGCCATTATCGGTTAATATTAATGAACGTGTTGTTCTGTTTAATAAGGTAATACCTAAACGTGACTCTAAATTAGATAAGCGTTTGCTGATGGCTGATTTGGCAATAGTGAGTTGATTGGCAGCTTTGGTGATACTTCCAGCTTCGACAATCCTCACAAAGGCTTGCATGTCTTCAAATTTATTCATGAGTTTACTATCCAGTTCACCCTATAAATCCTTCATTTATGGGTTAAAAATGGTCATTTATGATTATAAAGTCACATTTTAAGCCTTTAACTGACGGATTTCTAGGAGCTTGTCCGAGAATAGGAATCGTAGTGAAGGAAAGATGGATTTAGGGCTATTTTTCGGTTTTTTGAGAAGAATAGCATCGCTATTTGCCGAGAAAAAGCGGAAAATAGCACAAATCCAGCTTTTCTGGAATAGATTATCTATTCTCGGACAAGCTCCTAGGGCAATCTGAACAGTAAAAAAGCAATTTTAAAACTCCCATGGGTAGTTGGCTTTAGCCAACAATAAAACCGAAGGTTTTAAAAAGCGTTGACTAAAGTCAACAACCCAATGGCTCCTCTTAAAAACAATTTTTTCTTTATTGTTCTCATAAAGAGAACTGTAAGTTCCTATTATGACTATTTATCATTTAAAAAGCAACGATATAATGGACACATTAAATAACTAAACGAATAAATATGAACAATAAAATCTTACATATTAATGCTAGCGCACAAACAGGCACATCACGTTCACGTCAACTTTCACAGCATATTGTGGATTTTTATAATCCTCGTTATGAACAAACTATTATTGAGCGTGATTTAAACCAATCTATTGCCTTTGTTGATGAAACCTGGGTTGGTGCGACTTTTACACCGGTTGAAGACCGCACACAAGAACAAGTGGACAAGTTAAATTTTTCAACCAACCTTGTATCTGAACTTAAGACAGTACAAACAATTATTATCGGCACACCGATTTACAATTTTACCATTCCAGCTGCATTTAAAGCATGGATTGATATGATTTGTCGTGTTGGTTTAACTTTTCACTACACAGATAGTGGTCCTGAGGGTTTACTTAAAGACAAAAAAGTTATTATCGCTATCGCCTCTGGTGGTGTGCCAATTGGCTCTGAATATGATTTTGCTTCGCCTTATTTGAAACAAATCTTCGACTTTGTTGGAATCAGTGATGTCACTATCATAGATACCAATGCTTTTGATTTAGAAATGAACAAAGATAGTATTCAAGCTCAACTCGCTGAGGTGTTGTCGTGATTGCCGAAAATTACGCCAAACAAACTCGCGAAGTATTGCAAATTGTTAATGGGCAAAAAACTGCCGATGGTGATGGTGTACAACTCACTCGCATGATTGGTTATCAGTCTTTAGATATGCTTGACCCATTTTTATTAATGGATGCTTTTGGCTCAGACAAACCAATGGATTATATCGGTGGTTTTCCTGCTCATCCACACCGAGGATTTGAAACCGTCACCTACATGTTAGCAGGCAAAATGCGCCACAAAGATAACGCAGGCAACCAAGGAGTCATCGAAGCAGGTGGTATTCAGTGGATGAGTGCAGGGCGAGGCATTATCCACAGCGAAATGCCAGAACAACAAGATGGTTTGCTTAAGGGTATCCAATTGTGGGTAAATTTACCCAAAGAAGACAAGTTTATGCAGCCCAAATACCAAGAATACGACAAACGCAGAATTCCATTCGAGCAAAGTTCGCATTATTCCATCAATGTCATTGCAGGCACAACGCTCAAGGGCACTCAGGGCATCATTCAAAACTCAAAAATAGCACCCATTTATTGGGATGTTAAGTTAGAAGAAGGCAGCTATTTTAGCCAAAACATACCACAAAGCCACAACAGCTTTATCTATGTTTTAGATGGTGAAATCGAAATTGGCGAATACCGCAACTCCGTAAAAAAAGCACAACTCGCCGTGCTTGATAAGGGCAATTTAATCACAATTATGAGTCAATCACATGCGCGATTTATCGTGGTAGCGGGCAAACCGTTGAATGAACCTGTTGCCCGTGGCGGTCCTTTCGTGATGAATACCCGTGAAGAAATTCAACAAGCCTTTAATGATTATCAAACAGGTAAATTCTGATGCACTACAAAAATACAAAAAACAGCTTCGGACTGATTACCATTGCCATTCATTGGCTCATGGCAGTTATCATTATCGGCATATTTATCCTTGGTAAATACATGGTGAGTTTGGATTATTACGATTCGTTCTATCACACTGGACCTTGGTGGCATAAAAGTTTTGGTTTATTGATTGCTTTTTTAGTGGTGTATCGCCTTATTTGGAAATTCACAAACCCTAAAGTATTGCCATTAGCAAGCCATAAAAAAGTTGAAATCAGCCTTGCCAAATTGGCACAAACACTCCTTTATATCAGTTTAATCCTCTGTTGCATCAGTGGAGTCATGATATCAACAGCCAAAGGGGCGGGCATCAGTTTTTTTGACCTATTCGAAATTCCTGCACTGATTGCCAAGGGGAAATCACAAGCAGAACTCGCAGGCGAAGTGCACTACTATGCCACTTACTCCTTAATAATTTTAGCCAGTCTTCACATGTTAGCAGCATTGAAGCATCATTTTTTAGATAAAGACAGAACCTTAATTAGAATTTTAAAACCTTAAAGAGAAAATATTATGAATATTAAAACAACATTATTAGCCTCAACAATGGGCACAATATTAGCCACAAGCACAATCGCAGCGGACTATAAAATTGACACCGATGGCATGCACGCTTCGGTGCTGTTCAAAATATCACACCTTGGCACCTCGTGGTTGCGTGGTGGATTTGATAAATTCGATGGCACATTCAGTTACGACAAAGACCACCCAAATGATGCCAAAATCAGCATGAATGTGGACACCACATCGGTCAACACCAACCATGCCGAACGCAATATCCACATCCAAGCACCGGGTTTACTCGACACCAAAGAATTTGCCAATGCCACTTTCAGTAGTACAAAATTTAATTGGGAGAGCGATAAAAAAGGCACCCTCACAGGCACGTTAAAACTACACGGAGTCGAAAAGACCGTTACCATGAATATTGAAAAAATTGGCGAAGGCAAAGACCCATGGGGCGGTTACCGAGTCGGATTTGAAGGCAAAATGACCCTCAAACTCGCTGATTATGGCATGACAAAAAACCTCGGCCCAGCATCACAAACTCTGGAGTTAATTGTAGCTATTGAAGGGGTTAGGCAGTAGAGTAATTTACTTTGAATTTACCCCAAAAGGATTTGGGGTAGTAAATAAACGAAGGTGAAAAAGTTCCCAAACTCACCTTTTTCGTAGTAGATTTTCTATTCTAGAACAAGCTGCTCCTAGCTTTGATGTTTTTGCCTTATTTCGATAAAAATAAAATAAAATACACCCAAAGCAAAGAAATAAGCTAACAATATTATAAAAACTGTTTGTGATAATAATCCTGACCATTTCAACTCGCTAAAACCTTTGAGTTCAGTTATATAGCGTGCGTATATTTTTGAAAACTCTTCAACGGGTTTCAGTATGAATTTATTTTGAATGAAATCATAATCATAAACTTGGTATTTATTCTTTATTTTCACTAATATTTCTGCTTCTTCATCTCGGTCAAGATTTACCATTCTCGGTAGATATTTTGGGTAAAAATAAGGGTAAAATGTATAGTTTCTGGCTTTTGTTGATAGGGTTTTGTCATGTACAATAATATCTTTGAGCAGAATGGAATTATCAATAGTTGAAATGATATCGGCATGAACCTGATGTCTGTGTTTTTTTTGGTGAGGTAATATTTTTAGCGTATACCGTTGGTTGGGCAAATCGGCAAGTGGGTGAATTAATTTTCCAAATTGATAGTGTACAATATTAAAACTTATATTACTGATGAAAAATATCGCCAGCCAAAACAGCAGTGGTGGATAAACGAGTATTTTGAATTTCATATAAGGAGAAACTCGTTTTAAAAAATCTTTGTATCTTGGATAGGGATTTTTTCGGTATTCATCGAGTTGCTTGGCTTTCCATGCGTTGATTTCATTTGAATGCAGTGGTGTTGCTTTTTTATTGGTTATTTTCTCTAAAGCTTGCAGTAATTGATTGCTTTGGTGGTAGTAATTACTTCTAATTTTTATGATTTCATTTGTCTTATTTGAAAGAATAAGATGTTTACCACTTGTGCTGTTTTTGCTGGCAGCATCGGCGAGAGCAATCAATCCGTTACCAATTCGATAGCCATAAGTAGTTGGCGCAGCACCAACTACGGGTTGTGTTGGTCCCTTTTGTAGTGACATGATGGCAATCCTTGTATCTCTTGTGATGGTGCAATGATTTATGGTGTAAAACAATCCTTTAATTGTGAGTTTGTTATTGTGCAGTATTATTTTACTTATATCTCGATTAAGCATCCAAATAATCAATGCAATCAGTGCTACATCAAAACATATTAAAAATATTAGACTGGCAAATGTATGCTTGTCGCTTACTATTGAGTTGCTGATAACCAGTACAAAAAGCAATGGCAGAATGACTGCTACCTTGATAATGATGCGTATGTGATTATTCGTTATATAGAGTTGTTCTTGCATTCTTTATTGCGATTTTGTTGGCATTAGGTAAGTTTTTTAACAAAATCTTGCATAATTGCTAAAAAATCACTGGCTATGTTGTCACGACGCAGTGTTTGTGTTTTCTTTCCACGAATAAAAATTAGCGCAGCAGGGCTTTCACCAGTGTCAGGTAAAGAAATACCAATATCGGCATGTTTACTTTCTCCTGGCTCATTGACAATACAGCCCATGACGGCGACACTCATGTTTTAAACGCCATTGTGGCATTTTTTCACTAAAATATAAAGAAAATATAAAAAACCATATAGAACTATAAAGTGAGTCATATTCATAACTCAAAAATTAATCTGATTTATTAACAGTTAGAATAGTTGAACCAGTTAGAGGACAGTCATCTATAAAGGAAAGTAATTTTAGTCAAAATTAATTTTTTGATAGGCTTTTACTTAGTAACTCTTGTGGATTTAGTAGAAATTCAGCTTTTTTGAGCTAATGCTTAGAAAAATACTGATTTTGGCTTATTTAAAACGCAAAGACCTATCACACTCAAAAAACGTATTTGAAAAACTTGTGAAAGTTATGCTATTCATCCAAATTATTTTACAAGGCCAAGTATGTGAATATTACAAGGAATTGATAAACTTTGTAGGAAAAAAAATTAAAAATCCTTTTGATTATTAACCCTTAGGAATAATATCAATTGTCAAATTTGCTTATGTTTGCTAATATATTGGTATACAGTATGTAATGGAGAGAAAAATGAATATTATCAACAAGTACTATTGTGGGTTAATTCTGCTATTGATTACTTTTATTTCCATCAGTGACAATCCAAATAGCAACCAATCGACGACACAAACAGTATTTGATAATGGATTTGAGACTCCTTATCTCATTCTAAATTCTCCAAAAAATCTTAGCACTTTTAATCACAGTGATGATTTAAGTACAAATCAGAATTTCCAATTAGGTATTAACTTTAGCACATTTATTGATTCTATTTCTTGGGAAATTTCAAAATCAGAAGGTTGTGATGAAAACTATAAAAATTGTAGCCCCATACAAATATTGCTAACAGGTACAGTAACCAATCTGGGCGCACCTGAACCAACAAAACAAATTGACTTTAGCGACTCATCAACATTTAACCTGATAAGAATTAAGGTATTTAATGCCAATGGTGATTCACATTTTGTTGAACATAAATTAATTATTGACAATATTGTTCCTTGCATTAATGATTTTACTAAAGCATCAGTGATAAGACGTCCGGCTCAAGTCAACATGGAATGGACTGCGCCAGCAAATGATTGTGGAAACAGTTCTTCAGGTGTTGCTACTAGTTATGATATACGCTACAGTCATTCACCAATCACTGATGCAAATTTTGCAATTGCTTGTAATCTTTTAGATATAGAAATAGATAATATTGTGCCAAATCCTTCTGTACCTGGCACATTGCAATCAGCTATTTTAAGAGGGCCGCATGGTGTTTTGTTATCAAACCCTTGCAAAGTAGTGCAACCTTTTATAAATAATAACAACCCAACTGATGTATTTTGGTACATAGCTATTCAAGCCACGGATCTTTATGGAAACAAATCTTTAATTACCAATGATTCAAGCATTGAAGTGACCTACGAAGAACTTTGGTTAAAACAATTAACCATTAGCATTGATAATAATGCACCGGATTTCTCTGGCATAAATACCGATTTTTTAACTCTAGATGGAACAAGTGTAGGCGATATTGATGGCGATGGAAATAAAGATTATTTAACTGGGTTTTTTACAATAAATAGTCATTGCCTTTTTTATGGCCATGCAATTAATGCCAATGAAACAATTGATACATTAACGGGCACAAATCACAGTTGTTTACTCAACCCAAGCGACCTTTTAGGTGGAAGCGCAATCGTTTCTAAAATGGCTTACCCGCAACGTTTGGGAGATTTAAATGCTGATGGATACGATGATTTTGGAATACATGGTGTGGAAACAAACGGTGGGACTGACTCGGGATTTTTTGCCATATGGCTTGGAAAGCCAACAGTAGGCAGAATCAATATTGCAATGGATGAACCTAATATAATTATAAGAGGAATAGTACATACAAGCTTAGGACCATATTCTGGTTCATGTTCAGCTGGTAACTTTGATGGTTTAAATAACACCGATGATTTTGTCATTGGAGAACCAGCAAATAACCAAGTCTATATAATTGCAGGAGATGCCAATTGGAATGCAACTACAACACACGTGGTTTATGATTTAACTACGCCTGCCGATATACAAACTCTAAATCCTTTTGTTATTAAATTTTTACCAAATATTTCGAATAACTTATTTGGAATTAGTTGTGCAACAGCTGATGATATATTGCCTACTCCTTCTTCTGGCACACCAAATAAAAAAGACCTTGCCATTTTACAAGAAGGTTCCGCTGATTCACGAGTCTTTATCTTTGCAGGAAGAGAATGGACAACTGGAATGACTGTGACTGTAAATGAAACACTTGTGATGGGAAGTGAATCACCTGAAGATTTAATATCTGTTAGATTACGTCAGGATTCTATTGGCTTAAAAATTGGGTTTGGGTCTGGCTTAATGGGTGGTATCGATTTTAATCAAGATGGTATTTCAGAGTTTGTTGTTGCTCATAGTAATAGAGGCCTTGGTGATGGCGACGGTAAAACTGTCTTTATCTTTGATGGATCGACTATTGCTTCATTTACAGGTGAAGATTTGCGAATAGAAGGCGTTACCAATTTAGATGAATCTTGGATAAGCCCCAGAGGCACTATCCTAATAAATGATGATAGTGCCTACTCCATTGCAGCAACAAATTTAGATGGCTTGTTGTCAACAAATGGTGAGCCGAAAATGGATATACTATTAAACTCTAGTGACAAAGTTGATTTCAGATTCAATCATGAGTGGCCATCAAATGGGTTGGAAATTTTTGATTTCCCAGTCAATGATGGAACAATAATAAATGTGAATTTCCCGATGAACAATTCTTTTTCAACAGGTCGTTGGATTGAAGCAAATGCTGATATTGTAGGAGCTGATGGCGTGCCTGATATCATAACGGGTTCTGCAAAAGGAGAAATTCTAATCACATATTAAAAACACATCAACACCACAATTCTTCATTGGATTAATCTGTGTTGCGAGCGACCACAAACAACCAATCAGATAATCGGTTGATAAAAACTATCAACAATGGGTTAAACTCATGATTTTGACTGGCTTTAACCAAGACACGCTCTGCCTTTCTACAAATACTGCGAGCCATGTGAATTCTAGCGGTGAGTTCACTGCCTGTGGGAAAAACAAAATTACTTAATACTGGGAGTTTTATGTTGTTGTATCTTAAACAGGGACATATATGAACGCCCCCTTTAGGTCAAGTCCTATTTCAGGATTTACATTAAGTTTTGAGTGGGATAAATCCCACTTACCAATAAATATCAAATTCTAACCTGCAGCTCTACTTGGCAGAATAGCATCTTACTGGTTAATTGTATATGTGTGAGTAAGCACCACCAACAGATGGAGTATGGTCATGAGTTGAGTAAAGCACTCTTTTTCTATGCGTTCCTTCGCACCTTCTTTGTGACCTTTACTTTATGCTTTTGATTTATTCTTTAACTAAAACAACTTTACCATTACGTTGTCCGCTAGCAGCTTCGGCGACGGCTTGTTTGATGTCTTTAATTGGGTAAGTTGCATGAATCGGGGTAGAGAGTTTGCCGCTGGCAATTAAACCAATTATAGTGCTAAAGAGTTGTTTTTGTTGTTCTGGCGTTGCTGTTTTGAACCACTTGGCTAACCAAAAACCACGAACGGTGATGTCTTTGAATATGATTAGTGTAGGTGCGATTGAACAGGGTTCACCACTCATGGCACCATAGTTGACCAAGGTTACACCTTCTGCTAGTGTTTCGCCTAAACGATGTGTTGCCATGCCACCTACCGCATCAATGCCTAATTTAATTTCAGCAGAGTCGGTCGCAGTTTTAACTCTTTGAGCAAGGCTTTGTCCTTCAATGACTCCATCAACCAATACCACATCGGCTCCTGCATCGAGCATGGGCTGGATTAATGACTCTCGGCGAACGATATTGACGGTTTTTATACCACGAAGTTGCGCCAGTTTGATTAAGTAAGAGCCAACTCCAGAATTTGCCGCATTTTGTATGACCCAATCACCTGCTTGCAAGTCAACAAATTCACTAAGCAATAAAGACGCGGTTGGAGGGTTGATTGTTATCATGGATAATTGGATGGGATCAACGCCATTAGGCAGTGCGATTAGTGATTTGGCATCTGCAACAATATGCGTTGCCCAGCTACCAACACCAATAGGTATCAATACCGTTTGACCAATGGCTGGTTCAGTTGTATTGGAGCCGTGTTCAACGACTTTTGCCACGCCTTCATTTCCGCCAACCGCTGGTAGCGGGGGTAGAATTCCGTATTGACCCGTTAAAGTCAATACGTCTGACGGATTGATGGGGGCTGCCAGCATTTCTAGCATTACTTGGCCTTCTTTTAATTCAGGCTTGTCACATGTGATTGCTTCGATGACGTCTTGCGGGATAGGACCGCGCGTTTTGTATTGGGCTTTTAACATCTTGTAACTCCTAAAATAGTGTATTTGCTTAGCACAACTAATAAACTACCGAACCGATAGAGTTCTTTTAGTTAAGAAGCAAAGCTTTTGTGAGTGAACATTCTAACATATCACTTTAATCTTAACTTACATACATGAAGTAGATAGGGATTTATTTGTGCAAAAGCCTCACTAATTATTATTTTTAATTTATAAGCTTTTTTGGATGTGAGGGTGTTATCATAGTAAACTTTATAAAATTCTAGGTGATTAGGTCGTAAATTTAATGAAAATATTTGGTAATATTCTGGGAGTTGGAATTGTTTTGATGATTGTTTTAAGTTTTGTGGCAATTGGACTGCATACTTTTTTTAACTTCACTTCTATTCCAATGCAAGAGTTGATTGTTTATCTGCACAGCAGTATTTTTATGTTGGGTATTGTTTATGCTTATGCTCATGATAAACATGTGCGCATTGATATTTTTTATCAAAACAAATCAACGCTTGTAAAAAAGCGCATTAATTTTTTTGGTACTTTATTTTTACTCATTCCTTTTAGTTTGTTTCTTTTTTATGCTTCTTATAACTATGTCGTTTCGTCTTGGTCAAAATTGGAAGGTTCTGCCGAGCCAGGTGGGTTGCCGTTTGTCTATGGTTTGAAATCATTGTTGTTGATCTTACCGGTTTTGCTTATAGCAACGGCCTTGGTTCGCCTATGGAGAAAACGCTGATGGAAGCCATGTGGGCATTGAGTTTGTTTTTTGTGGTGGCGGCAGTTTTATTGATTGGTTTTCCTGTGGCATTTACCTTGGGTGGCGTTTCTTTGTGGTTTGCCTTAATTGGTTATTTTGCTGGCTGGTTTGATACATCTTTTGTCATGGCAATGCCAAACCGTGTTTTTGGCATCATGACCAATGTGACATTAATGGCAGTGCCTGTTTTTGTGTTTATGGGCTTAGTATTAGAAAAAGCCAAATTAGCCGAATCTTTGTTGGAAAACATGACCGCTTTACTTGGTGGAGCCAAAGGCGGTATGGGTTTTGCTTTATTAATTGTAGGTACTTTATTAGCTGCCAGTACTGGTATTGTTGGTGCAACGGTTGTGACGTTAAGTTTGCTTGCTTTGCCAGTGATGAAAAAAAATGGTTACGATGAATCTTTGAGTGCTGGTACTATTTGTGCCACAGGAACATTAGGACAAATCATACCACCATCCATTGTTTTGGTACTACTTGGTGATGTATTATCCAATGCTTACCAGCAAGCGCAAATTGACATGGGTGTATTCTCACCCAAAACGGTGTCTGTTGGTGATTTATTTGCTGGCGCCATTATTCCAGGGTTTGTTTTGGTCGGATTTTATGCTCTTTATTGGGTTTACATCATTATTAAACACCCGCATAAAGCACCCGCCACCAAGACTAAATTAACTAAACCCATGAGTCAAATATTGGCTTCATTATTGCCCCCTTTGTTTTTGATTGTGGCTGTTTTGGGTTCTATTATTTCAGGTATTGCTTCACCAACAGAGGCAGCATCTGTTGGTGCGGTTGGCGCAGTTTTCTTAGCATTTCTCAACAAGCAAATGTCACAATCTGTGCTGTTAGAAATTGGGCGAGAAACGGTGAAAGTTACCGCTATGATTTTTATGATTTTGATTGGAGCGGCTTTGTTCTCTTTAGTCTTTAAAGGCTTTAATGGCGATGTTATCGTTCGTGATTTCCTTACTGATTTACCAGGTGGTAAATTTACTGGTTTTGTTGTTGTCATGCTGGTGATGTTTTTCCTTGGCTTTATTCTTGATTTTATTGAAATTACCTTTGTTATTATTCCTATTGTTGGTCCTATTTTGTTATCCCAAGGGTTTGATCCTGTGTGGTTGGGCATAATGTTTGCTATTAATTTACAGACTTCATTTTTGACACCGCCTTTTGGGTTTGCGTTGTTTTACCTCAAAGGGGTGAGCGATATTGATTCTAAAAAACTCTATAAAGGGGTATTGCCCTTTATTCTTATTCAAATACTGGTACTGATATTACTCACATGGCAACCAAAACTTACTTCCTTAATTTCATTCTAATCTGCAGTAGTTTTCAACTGTTTGCTCAATCTGATGAACAGTTGTTATCCGATTGGACGAAAAAAAACGAACTTTTATTATTAAAAAATAATGACATTATCGAATCTTCTTGGTTTCAAGAAGCCTGTTTGGATTTGGCAAAACAATTGGAATTGACTCAAATTAAGCAATGTCAATTGCTCGATTCAACAAGCATCAATGCTTTTGTGTTTAATAATGGTCATGTGTATTTTACTAATTCTATGATGCGTTTGATCAACAATAAATACCAATGGGCTTCGATTCTTGCTCATGAAACGGCACACCTTGTTCTGCAACATTACCTTAAAACCCTCAAAAAGGTTAAGAAACCTGGTTTCTTTTTTCCGAAAAGAAAAATTAATAAACGCCTCAAACAAAATGAGCTTGAGGCAGATGAATGGGCAAAAAATAAATTGCTTGAGTTTAAAATGGATGCCAATCAAATATATTATTTTCTTAAGCGAGTAGAAAGTAACAGGAGCAAACCAAAAAACAACACCCATTTGAAAGCGTCAAAACGAATACAAGTACCTAAAAAGGAAGAATTAATTGATGAGCCATTAATTAACTCATTAAAAAAGATTCTATTATTATCTTCAAATTGACACTCATCAAGTATTTTTTAACCCTGTGAAACTAAAATGGGTACAATATTATTTTGAGGAGATTATCATGGAATTATTTACTAGAATATTTGATAGCTATGTCGGCATACTAAGTCTAGGTGTTATTTTATTTATGCTTGGCATGTTTGTTTGGTTTTATAAATTTTTCACCAAAAAAATTGCAGAAGAAGATCAGGCGCGTAATAATAAGCATTAAGAACTCATGTGTGACAATGATAGTTGTCACGCATGAAATCAATCTAAAAGCCCATGGTTTTAACTAAGTCTTTATAATGGATTGGACCAACTCGTTTGGATACTTCAACTCCTTGTGGATTAAAGATTATGGTTGTTGGTAGGCCACGAGTGTTTTTTCTTGAAAAATTAGTCGGTTGATAAACATTGGCTCGAACTATTGGGTAATTGATTTCGTATTCGAAAACAAAATCCTCTATTTTTGAATTATCAGCATCTTCATTGTTAATCCCAATTATCTCAATTTTATCGCCAAAATCTTTTTTAAACTGAACAAAATCAGGAATTTCTTTGCGACAAGGTGGGCACCATGTAGCCCAAAAATTAGCCACCACCCATTTGCCACGATAATCCGATAATTTAATTTGTTTGCCTTCTAAATTTGGGTAGCTAAACTCAAAAGCATTTGGGTCTTGTTTTGGGGCGGCCATTTTAGCAGTAACCTTCTGCTCAACGTTTTTGGTTTTTGATTCAACTTTTGAGTTGTTTTCTTGTTGATTGCATGCGGCTAAAAATAACACACATGAAAAGAGACTTAATTTAATTGTCATTATTGTTCTCACTATTTTTAAATACGGATTTTACCGATTGTTTCATGTCAGGAAATATCTTAGACCAGATATTTTTCAAAAAAGGTTCAAAAAGTTCAAAGTTTTTGGTGGCATTTAGCGGCAAACTAAAACGCCCCATTGTGTATAGTTTGCCAATACTAATACTATCCAAATCCCTAAGCAAGACATAATCGCCGTCTTGATTGGTTTGAATGATTTTGTTTTCTTCCAACCAGTCGAGTTGTTCATGTAATTCGTCATCAGGAACTTTTTCAAGTCGATTGAATATTTCTGTAATGGTGATTGTCTTGCCTTTTTTACTGGCGTGCCATAACTGGTAAAGTATGTCTAATACAACCAAAAAACGTTGGTTGCCCGAATATTCTTGCACATGCCCTCGCCATCGAGATGTTTCTAGGGTTGCCGCAATCGTGCCTCCAAGCAAGATTATATTCCATGACAGGTAAACCCAAAATAAGAAAATAGGGATAGTTGCTAAGGTACCATATACACGTTGATAACTTGGAAAGGTGGTAATATACCAAGCAAAGCCTCGCTTTGCCATTTCAAATAAAACCGCTGCAACCACAGCACCTATGATAGCGGATTTCCAATTCACCTTGCGGTTTGGCACAATTAAATAGATTAGAAAAAATCCAAAGGTTGATGCCATTATGGGTAAAACCTTCAACAAATAAATTTTAATTCCTGCTAGACCTGAATAACTAAACATATAGGATGTTAAAGCTAGACCACCACCCACAAGTAAAGGTCCCATGGTCAAGACCGTCCAATACATGACGATTTTCTTTATCACATTGCCCGAAGGTTTGGCATCCCAAATGCGGTTGAGTGCTTTTTCCATGGTGTACATCATCATAATGGAGGTGACAAACACAAACAAGGACATGCTCAGTTTTAAATTGCGTGATTTTTCCACAAAGCCATTAATGTATTCTTGCACCACTTCGCCTGATGTCGGCACAAAGTTGGAAAAAATGAAATCCTGAATCTGGCTGCTAACATTGCCAAATTGAGGGAAGGCAGCAAAGATAGTGACTAAAACCGTCATAAAAGGCACAAGCGATAATAAAGTGGTATAGGCAAGAGATGATGCAGATAACGATGTCTCGTTTTCAACAAAACGTTTGCCGACTTCTTTTATGAATCGCCTGAAGGTGTCAATTCTTAATTTTAGCACATAAACATCCTATGCAGTTCGGCACCTGGATTGTCTTTACGCATAAAAGCTTCACCCACTAAAAATGCATTGATGTTATTTTGTTGTAACATCTTCACGTGTGCAGTTGAATGAATACCGCTTTCACTGATGACAATTCTATCGTTTGGAATTTCTTTGGCTAAATCGACTGAAGTTTCGAGTGATGTTACAAAGGTTTTTAAATTTCGATTGTTAATGCCAATGAGTCGAGCGGGTGTTTTTAACGCCCGAACCAATTCATCGTGGTTATGGACTTCCATTAAGACATCCATTCCTAATTCTTTAGCTAAAAGGGTTAACTCGTACAATTGTGGATCAGCTAATGCCGCAACAATTAATAACACACAATCTGCACCCAGTGCTCGTGATTGATAGACTTGCCAGGCATCAATAATAAAGTCTTTACGTAAAACAGGGATAGATACAGCCTCGCGTGCTTGTTGCAGGTATTTATTACTTCCCTGAAAATAATCCCTGTCTGTTAACACCGACAAACAGGCTGCTTCTGCTTTTTCATAGGATTGTGCAGCAGTGACCGCATCAAAATTTTCACAAATAAGTCCTTTTGATGGCGATGCTTTTTTAACCTCGGCAATGACCGCGGGCTGACCTATTTCTAATTTGTTTTTAATGGCCTGATAAAATCCTCTGCATTTGGGCATATCTTGCACGCATTGAGTCAGTTCTTTTAGCGACTGTTGTTGGCAACCGTCTTGTACTTCTTTAACTTTAGTAGTTATAATTTTGGTTAATATGTCACTCATCGCTAAATCCTTGTGTTATTGTTATCAGTTCATTCATTTTCTCAAGGGCTTTTCCTGAGAGCAAAACCTCTTGTGCCAGCTTAACGCCATCACTCATGTTAGTGGTTTTTCCAGAAACATAGATAGCCGCGCCTGCATTTAATGCCAAAATATCCGCTCCAGCTCCTTTTCCTGTGGTAAAGGCAGCTTTAATGAGTTCTAAACTTTCTAAAGAGTTTTTAACAATTAACTCAGAAACGTCCTGCGTTTTAATACCAAAATTTTCAGGTTTAATGGTTAACTCAGCAATGTGACCATTTTTTAATTCAGTGACATAAGTGGGTGCAGCTAAGGAAATTTCATCCATGCCATCATGCGAAAAAACCACCATCACATGACGAGAGCCAAGGTTTTTTAACACACGGGCAGTTTTTTTCATCCAATCCTTGGCAAAAACACCCATAACTTGGTTGGGAGCTTCTGCTGGATTAGTTAGTGGCCCGAGTAAATTAAAAAAGGTGCGCAGTCCAATTTCCTTACGTGGAGCCACGGCATATTTTGTCGCTGCATGATGTGCTGGCGCAAATAAAAAGCCAATGCCGCATTGTTTAATGCATTGTTCCACTTGGCAAGCCGTCAAATTAAGGTTGACTCCTGCTGTTTCTAACACATCAGCTGACCCCGTGGTACTGGAAACAGAGCGGTTTCCATGTTTTGCAACGGTACAACCCGCAGCAGCTGCAATAATAGCAGCTCCTGTTGAAACATTAAACAAACCAATACCATCGCCGCCAGTGCCGCAGGTATCAACAATATAATCATCAGTCACTTTGACCTTAGTGGCTCGATTACGCATCACTTTTGCCGCCTCAGTTATAGTTTGGACGGAATCGCCATTTATCTTGGATGCCATCAATAAAGCACCAATTTGTGCTTGAGTAGCATCTCCATCCATAATTTGATTCATCACTTGGGTCATCAAATTTTCTGGTAATTGTTCATTTTCACCTAAAATTGCCAAGGCTTTTTGTATTGCACTCATAAAGTCTCATATTATTTATAAATTAATACAACCGATAGTAAAACATCAGTTAAAAATAATAAATAAAATGTAATAATTTAAGTGGATTTGGTTCTTTATATAGTAACGTGAATGGTGTTTTTTTGTAATGTGATTAATTTGTGATTATTTACAATTGATTTTTTATCATAATGCTCTCCAAGATGTCATTGACACAATTTTAAAAGTTAAAAGAGGAAATCTCATGATTAAAAGTAATAAAACATACCTGACAATAAGCCTATTGGCTTTTGCTTTAATGGTGTTCACTTCGATTGCACAGAGTTCAAATTCACCATTTGCTCAAGTAGACAAAAATCAAACGTCTTTTGTGGTCAAAGGTGAAAAAGGCAAGTGCGGTGAAGGCAAGTGTGGAAACAATAAGCCAGCAAAGGCTGCAGCCACAGAAACCACCCAAGAAGAACCAGCTGAAACCACGACTGAAAAAAATGCGGTGAAGGCAAGTGTGGAGATAAAAAAACTGAAAAGAAAAAAGATAAGAAAAAATGTGGTGAAGGCAAGTGTGGATAAATGATAAAAACGGTACTTTTGGTGCCGTTTTTTATTTTTTACTAAAAAGTTAAAGCCAAATAGAGGATTTTCATTAAATTATATGTCAATATAGTAACAGTATTTAACGATACCAATTTAAAAACAAAACAAGAGGAGTACCAAGCAATGAATAAAACAATAAAATTATTAATGACTGCATTAGTGTTGATGGTTGCAATTTCAGTAACCAGTTGTACAAACAAATCAACGGCTAAAGCAGATGCTGATAAATCAGCTGAAGCGGCAACAACTGCAGTGTCAGGAAAGTGCGGTGATAAAACGGCAAAAGGCAAGTGCGGTGACAAAGCTGCTAAGAAATGTGGTGACAGTAAAAAGTGTGGCGACAAAGCAGCGGCTAAGAAATGCGGCGAAGGCAAGTGTGGCGACAAAGCAGCTAAGAAATGCGGCGAAGGCAAGTGTGGCGACAAAGCAGCTAAGAAATGCGGCGAAGGCAAGTGTGGCGACAAAGCAGCTAAG
>Ga0256840_1001462_pt1 | contig 22198 bp, 18 predicted proteins | sample 355202metaG_FD_185969 | JGI IMG/M metagenome (GOLD analysis project Ga0256840, IMG submission 185969) | Hydrothermal vent microbial communities from Mid Atlantic Ridge, Atlantic Ocean - 355-202 | ecosystem: Environmental > Aquatic > Marine > Hydrothermal vents | place: Atlantic Ocean: Mid...
GTAGCATAGTTATTTTCGTCTAATTCGGACATCAATTTTTGTGTTTTTTGATCGTATACAAACGATTTCATATTTCCATTGTATGGAAATATTCTTACATCGTCGAAATAGGAGCTACCTTGTTGTTCGTTTGTGTTTACTAACTCTATAGATATGTAGACTGTTTGCGATGGAATTGTAAATGAATCGTGAACACGTTGCCATCCATCTATAATATTTCCTTTAGGAGTAAAAGTAAGTGTACTGCTAGGTAATTCTACTTCATCTTCATCTAAAAATAGTAGTTTAACTTGACTATGTGTGTAATCTGTTTGTTGTGTTAGCTGTTCTTCTTTTATCCAAGCATCTAGTACATACTTTTCTCCTGCAAATGGCTGAAATGAATAGCAATCGTCACAATCTCCACAAATTAAACCTTGCTCAATTAATATGGGTTTTAAATTTTCTAAAATAATTTGCATATTGCTAAAATTTTCGGCAAGAAAATAACTAGGAAATGTTGAGAAATTAGGAACAGTATCTTCTGTTGTACCACTAGGTGTTGTACCACTAGGTACATATAACTGAGCATAATACGTAGTTCCTAAAGTACCATTACTAGTATAATTATCTAATAACATATAAAACAAATTAACGCCATCATTGATTAAATTTTGACCAGCAGTAGCTGCTAAAGGGCCTCCAGTAGCACTATAAGGGCCTGGAGCTTCATCTCCAAAGAGAATTACCATATCAGGATCTCTAAAAGAGGTATTTCCAACTAGGTTAGTATGTATAAAATTTAGTCCAGGAGTCCAATAATCTGTATATGCTCCACTACTTTGAGTGTTATTAATATAGTTATTAAAAAAAGTATTGAAATCTGTGGAATCATTACTATATAATACATAGTTAAAACCATCATTAGGAAGACTTAGAGGGTTTGGATAAATGACACCACTAAAATCACTCGTTAATGGTAGTACCGAAACAAAAACATCGTTATCTTGTGTTTCTGTAATAAAATCCACTATAGCATTTTTAACACTAATTTTATTGGCTGCTTGGAAAGAACTTGAACCATCTAAAAGGAAAACAATATGACTACCACAGTCTGTTGTTTGTGCCTTTACTTGAAGACTCAAACAATATATAAGTATGACGAATAATATATTTTTTATCATGATTAATTATTTTGTTGAGATTTTTCTTGTTCTTTTTTACATAAAAGGATAAAAGATCCTGATTTACATTCTCCAGTAGAAGTACAAATTTGATAGGCAAACGCATCTACTTTCTCCTCTTTTGTTTTGGTATAAATTAAAATATCATCTTTTAAAGTTTTAGTACCATTGTCATCAATTTTTATGGTTCCAAATGAAGGTTCTTTAATAATAGAAAAACTTAAATTTTCTCCTTTTAAATTAAATGATTCTTCCTCTAATAAATTAAAACTAATGGATTCATCAATCTTATTACACATATCATCAATATACCTAGATTTTAGATATTTAACTTTTTGTTTTGTCCTATTATTTTTTATTTTAATACCACCTGAAGTTTCAGTAACACAGTCAATTAATCTATATGTTGTTGTGGCTGTTGATTTAGAATTTACTTCTAAACTTCTTCTACCTGTATGTGCTGTTTCTACGACTGTTGCACTACCATTAACAATTACATCGTCTTGATAACCAAAATGTGGTTTTACAGCTTCTATTGCCGTAGCATCGTAATCTTCGAAACCATCGAAACCAATTTCTCTGTATTCTGAATTTGAAGCTACTGCTGTTGGTAAGGTATAATTGTATCCGTATTGTGCAGAAGAATATCTATCTAAAGCATCTTTGTTTTCTAATTCTGTTCCATAAGGACTGTATTGCGTAACTTGACTTGCAAAAGTCCATTGACTTCTGTCTATTACCCAATCACTTGCCCAACTGGCATATTTATAAAATGGTTTGAATGTTAGGAAATAACCATCTGTACGAGGATCTGCTGTTGCTTTTCTTTTGGTAAGATATGCATAAGATCGTTTTGCTCTCCAATCTCCTCTAATATTATAAATGTATGGATTAATTTCTTTCTCGTTGATAAGATTTAAAAATCCAACTCCGGATACTTGGTTATTATCTTCATCGTAAATAGTAGAATCTACTTTAAAATAAGGTAATCTTCTCTCACATTGTGATTTCCAAAAATCACTATACTCAACTGCACTTGCATTAATTATCTTATCTGTTATTGGATTATACGGTTCAAAACTTGGAACCGAACTTCTAATTGCTCCTCCAGAGGTATATACTGGATTTGTCATTGTAGTCACACTTGCCATAGATGACATTTGTAAATTTCTATATCCTGAACGGACTATTTTAAAATCAAAGGAATTATAGTGATCTCCATTGGGATTATTCATCACAATACCTTCTCTATTCATCAATGTTACTTTTCCTGTATTATTAATATCAACAATCCATAATTTTAAATAATTTCCATTATTATCTATTGTTGCTAGTTCATCTCCTGGTAAGAGATGTGTCAATGCATTAGCTCCATTTAAAGTAAATGTATTTCCAGATCCAAAAGAGGTCAACGTTCCCTGTAAATCTAAATTATGTGACGCTGCTCCCATACCTTTATAGCCAGGATACCAATGCGATGGATAGTTTAAACTATAGTAAGCATCGTCGTATTCGTTTATTGTTTTGGTTACTAAAACTTGACCTGTAAGTTTGTCCCAAGCAATATTCTCTGTGGATACTCTAGCTCCTAAATCATACGCAATTTTTTCGGTCATAATTCCATGTTTCTGTACCACTTTTGTAGTTGTAGAAACATGTAATATATTTTCATGATGTGCATAAGTTGGTAGTGGTACTGGTATTAGTGCTGGAAATATAAATACTAGAAATCCTGCTAAATTTCCATTAATTCCATAGGTGTTTTCTACGGATTTACTTTCTCTAAAATCATTATTTACATCGTAATTTACACCTATGAGTGTATTTCCTTCAATCTTTCCTTCATCGTTAATTACTGGTAATAGATTATTTAATCTACCATTTGATGCATTTACACTGTATTTATATTCTACACCTGATAGTGGTGCATCTTGTCCTTCTGCATAAACCCATTGGCTTTTTTGTTTGCCATTCATATCATTGGTTTCTATTACAAAACCTTGTGATAAGGTTAAATGTGTTTTAACACTAAAATTTAATAATTTGGATAATGTGCTTGGTGCATCGTAATTTGCTTCGATTTCTGTATAGTCTGTATGTGTTGGAAAATCATAAGAAGTATAAAAGCTATTTACTACCTTACCTGTTGCATGCTTGGTAATATTTTCTCTTTGTAAGTTCTTAACGGTAACTCTACCATAGGTTACTGTTGGGCCAGGGAAAAAGGATTCACCAATTGGTTTTTCAGTAAAATTCATTTCTTTTGGAGCTAATAAACGATCTTTCTTAGAATCTGGTCCATTATCATAAAATGGCATTACAAACGGATTTTCGACACTTCCATTTGGCTCAAATGTTGCAACACCACTTGTTGTATTATCTTCATTATCGTAAGAGTATACTTGTCCGTAGAATTGCTTGTAGACATCATTACCTGTATTGAATGTCATAACATCCCAATTATCGTGCATTTGTAATTTTTTCACTCTAGATCCTCCTCCAAGTTTTCGTTTGGTTGGGTTTAACAGTCGTACCCATGATTTTTTTGGTTTGAATCTTTTTGCACAGTCTTTATCTCTTAATGCTTTGTTTGGGCCCTTAAATATTTCAACAATAGCACCTATTGAACCAATCAAATCTTCTACAACAGCCACTACACTTGTATTGGTAGAGTAATCTCCGCCTAGACTATAAACTATTCGATTCATATTTTGTCGTCCAAAATACCATCCTGCTTTAGATATTGGGTTTACTTTTCGATTGCTATTAAACCAACCGCCTTCCATACTAAGGAATTTCATTGGTAAAGAAAGAATTTTTTGTCCTCCAATAGTTGTTGTACTTGAAGGTTTATTTTGATCAATATTCAAATAACCTGTTACGAAATCGTATTTTGTTCCACTACTGGCAGACATTTGAAGTAAAAATTTGAAATAAATTGGATCTTGTTTTATTTCTTGTATATAATCATCTACATTAAAAGCTCCATCTGGTATTTTTACATAGAGATATTTAAAATCATCTGAGCCATTAAATAAGGTATTTGTTTGCGATGGAGTTGCAGTTTCTCCTGCTCCATACATATCATACAATTGCATTATTTTTTTGTTTTGTACAAACTGATAATCGTCGGATTCGAATTGTACTTCAATTTTCCCTCCTGATGGAAGGTTTACCGTGGTTAATGTCCAAGCAGTAACATTTTTATCTGCTGTTGTTTTATTTTGTTCTACATACGGAAATTCTGCTGTTGATGGTGCACCGTTAGTTACACCACAGGTACCATTATTTTCTTTATAATTTCCCCAAATATCATAGCCTTTTAAATTATAACTAGGATTAAATGAAGTTCCATTTATTTGTCCGTACTCAAAAGAATATGGATTATACATTCCCATTTTAGAGTCTTGGTAACTAAATTGCACTTTTTTTAGTGTAAGTTTACCACTAGTGCTATTTGGCACACCTGGACATTGTGAATAATCGTATGTGAAATATGCCGTTTTTATAGGTGTACTCATATCATTTTTAGAAAAAAGTTCTATTTTATCTAATTTTTTAGATAGTGTACCACTTCCTCCATTTTCTCCCGAAACACCTTTTGCATCGGCTCTATCGGTTAATGTAAAAATGGCAATATGTGTTTTTGTTTCAATTTTATTAATATATATCTGCTCTCTTTCTCCATATATATAATGTCCTTTTTGATCTTTTGGATGTGAGAAAAACCCATCATTTGCAGATGCTTTATTAGTTGCAAAAGGTACTCTCCATTTATAATTATATGGATTTGCATATGTAAATTTTGTGTACGAGCCTAAATCATCATCACTTACACCATTATTGGTTAAATCTTCATAATCTGTCGATAAAATACTACTTAGTAAATAGGTATGTGCATAAGCTGGTGTTTCTGTACTATTAAAGAAATGGTCTACTCCTTGATTGTTATTTGATGTATTATCATTACCTCCATAAGATACTAAACCAGTACTACAATCTCCAGTTCCATTAACTGCAAATGTTGCTTCTATTTTTTTGGTATTGTATGCTGTTTTTCCAAACACATACGTACTTCCATCTGATTTAAGTACTTTAAATCCTGCTGTATGATGACTTTTTGCATGATTATTTACTTCTATAAAAGGATCGTTAGATGCTTCTTTTTTTGTTATTTTTTGGATAGATTGATTTCTAATAAGTCTTGCATTTCTTTTTATTCCAGAAGGTATTCCTATATTAGAAAGTCCTTTTCTTACAAATGTACTCTGTAGCTTTCTATTGTGCTTTCCTCCACTAACATCAATTCTAATTGGTTTTGTTTCTCCTAATAGGTTTTTAAAAATTCCAGTAGTTCCATTACCTTCGGCATCTACATTTAATTCTCCTTCTGTTCTAAAATATACTTTTTCATACTCTATTGGTGCATTTTCTGAGACATCTGTAAATTTACTTAAAGCATGATTTCCAAATTTCCATAATCCTGTATGTGAATTTGATGTTGAAATTTTAAGATCAATACCTGCTGCGAAATTCCATCCAAATTCTGCTTCAAAACCAAAATTTCCACCACCTCCAAAATCATGAATATATGGATCTTGTACAAATCCTACTTGACTTCTATATGGGCGGAAAGAACCTCCTATTCCTTGTCCATTTATTGCATATCTATCGTAGGTATAATTTGTAATAGGAAGTATGGTTGTATTTTTAGAAAAAGTTTTGTCTTTTTCTCTATTAAAATCTAATACTCCTTTATTTTTTCCTTCATGAAATGCACTTCCTTTTTCGTTTTGTTCGGTATGTTCATATCCATACGCATGTACTTTTTTATTTTTCTCCGAACTTGCCATCCATTGAGAACTACCATAACCACTAATTTTTCCTTGCCCGCTTATTCCAAAAGCAGTTGGCCCTAATGCTGCATTAAATGTAAAATTACCATGACGCATTTCCGTTCTTTTTGTTGGTGTAAAAAGCAGTTGGTCATTCATAGAAATAGATGCTCCTTTCCCTCTACTAGCTGTGTAAGATTGTTCTTTTCCTTTTTTGTCTGTATATTTAAAACTCTTAGATATGGAACTTGATAGACTTAATGAGGTTAGACCTTGTCTAGAATTAATACTTGCACCTAAAGTATTTGTTATTTTGTCAGCACCAGCAACAGAAGATTTTTTACTTAAACTAATCGATGGACTTACATTAGCACCTTCGGCTACAGAACTACTTAAACTTACTCCAACTGATACAGCATCGCTTAACTCAAAGGATATTCCTAAGGATGGTTTAAAACTAATTCCGTTATAATTGTTGTATTGCACTCCTAGACCTAAATTTGCTTTAACTCCTATTTCTCCTAATCCAAATGCAGATGCTCCCAGTCCAAAATATGTTCCAATAGTTGTATTTGGTTTCATGTTATTTTTATAGGTCATTTTATCTCCATTAAAATCATCTGGTAGTCCACGTACATTTCTGTTGATTTGTCCTACATTTAGATTCCAACCCAAGCCTACCCATGACGCTTCTTGATCCATTGTTACGCCAGAATCATAAGCTAGATTTAACGGATATCCTCCAACATCCATTATCGGAATATTGTAATTAAAATCTCCTGAGGATAAACTTACCATATCCGAAGTTCCTATAGGAGTAAATGAATTAAATTCTGGTTGCGATGGTCCTCCAGTTAATGCGAAGGACTGGTATATTCCTGTTTGTAAACCTGCTATTGGGAATATTAAATTTAAAGCTAAGTATACAGTTATAACTTTATACGTAAAACTAGTTCTTATTTTTTTCATAGATATAAATCTTAAATGATGTAAAAAATGTGTTCTATTTAATTTGTAAACTTCTATATTTTGCTTTAACCAAAGCAACGAGAAATTAGTTTATTTTGGAGCATTTAGTTCCTTTGACATTTCTTCTTTTAGAAGAGGGTCTTCTTCTGGAATTTCCATATCTGTTGGTTCTTCTATTTCCGTGTTTTTTGGCGCAGAAATAGTTTTTTCAATGTTAATATCTTCCATAATCATTTTTTCTTCTTTTATTCTATCTCGTTCCATTTGTGCTAAATCAATACCTTGTAATTTCATTTCCCAATTCATTAATGTTTCACTTATTTTACCATTTAATTGGGTTTTATTTTTTATTAATTTATTTCCCAATGGCGAATTGTAAAATGCTGTAAGTTCTTTAATTTCGGATGCTGTAAATTGCGTTTCGTAAATTTTAAGCAAACTATTTAAAAGTTCTTCTTTATTTTGTGAATTGGCTTTTTTATCTTGTGATAATTCCATTTCTTTAACAATACTAAATGTGCTTTCAATTTCTTGATTATGCAGTATCTTTATTAAATTTAATGTATTATTTGAATTGTTTTGGGCAGTTATTGCACCTATCGTAAGTACAAAAACAAGGACTATTATATGATGAATCTTATACATACTATGCTATTATTTTATTACTTTATTAATGAACTGCTCTACTTTTTGAAGTCTATTTTCTAAATCTTTATTTTTTGTTTTTTGTTGCTCTAATTCTTTTTGTTGCTGAATGATATACAAGGTTAATTCTTCGATTTTTTCTTGTTGGATTTTAGCTATATTTCCAAGCTCTAACCCATTTGAAGCTACAACCTTGGCAGAAGGAACATTTGGCAAGTGTTTGTTAGCTTTTATATATGCTTCTACTTCGGAAAGTGGTCTTAAATTATAATTTTTATCAAAAACGTAATCTGCCCATCCTGTATGTACTCTTACTTCATCTGCTAACATACCTCCTTTTACAAACATGGTATATGCACTTATATTTGCTCCTCCAACTGTAGATGGAAAGGAATATGTACCAACTCCCATTTTTCCATTAATTACGACTATATTTTTATCAAACATTCCATAAATTAATGGTTTGGTTGTTTCTGTATTATCTATATATAAACGATCATTTCCTTCTTCGTTAAATCCTGCTTGATGCCCTAAAAAAACATTTCCACTACCTCCATTAGCATATCCTGCATGAAAACCTAAGAAAACATTATTTTTCCCTTCCCTATTTTTAGATCCAGAATCTATTCCTATATAGGTATTGTTCTCACCAGTTTTATTACTGTAACCAGATCTATAACCATAGAAAGTATTATTTGCACCAGTAGTATTGTTATATGCAGAAGCACTTCCTGTAAAAGTGTTGTTTTTACCAGTACTCCTAAATCCAGATTGATATCCTGTCATGACATTATTAGTACCTGTTTTGTTACTTTGTCCTGCATGCATTCCTGTATATACATTATATTTACCAGTAGTATTATTTTGCCCTGCTGCATAACCACTAAAGGCATTTCTTTCACCTGTTGTATTTCTAAATCCAGAATATGATCCAGTAAAAGTATTATAGCTACCTGTTGAACTATAATAACCAGAATACATTCCATTAAAAACGTTATAGCGTGCTGTGGTATTACTTCGACCAGATTGATACCCATAAAATGAATTATAATGTCCTGTGGTATTTTTATAACCTGAAGAATACCCATAAAAAGAATTCCCAATACCAGTTGTATTACTGTACCCTGTATGAGCTCCATTAAATACATTATAAAATCCTGTTGTATTCCTATAACCAGACTGAAATCCATCAAATAAATTATGACGTCCAGTAGTGTTTGAGTGACCAGCATGATACCCTGAAAAAACATTACTATGTCCTGTCGTATTTGCATATCCAGAATATGCACCACTAAAAAGGTTATTATATCCTGTGGTATTTTTCAATCCAGAGTTGGCACCTATAAAAGTATTATAACTTCCAGTAGTGACTGCACCAGCAAAATAACCAAAAAAGCTATTGTAAGATCCTCCTGCACCAGTACTTCCTGTACCAGAGCCTTGATTTATTGTTGTCTGTCCAAACATAAATATTGGCAATGCTAACACTGCAATTATTATAAAATGTATTTTTCTCATAATTAAATTTTATTTAGAATTATATATTTATTTTATTTTTCCCACATTTAGAATGGTTAAAGTTAAGTACTATTAATTATATTTTGTAGTTCCTCTTACAAGGTTCCTAACATAGAGAGTAAAACATTGAATCTTGTTACCCTACTTTTAATAAGTAATAAAATTTACAACTAATTTTCATTTTATGCCTCACAATAATAATTATAAAAACATGAACTAGGTGTTTATTAACTTTAACTATTCATTAAGCCATAGACATACGTAAAATATCTTGTTTGTTTAGGGCTTAAATTCAAAAGACCAACACTAAGGGGGGAAGTGTATTAATGCTTTGAATTTCTGTATCCAAAGTTACACAACTTTTTTAATTTAACAAAAAAATAACATATTATTTTTTAATTTGACAGTAATTATTTTTACATATAATACAGTGTATTTGCATTAATGTTAAGAATAATACGCTAAAACATGTAAATAACAACAATATGAAAGATATTAATGTCTTTTTTTTAAAAAAAAAGGATTTTTTTAAAATATTATTTTTGTTCAAAAAAATGTACTTTTGAACAAAAAATAAAAGATTTATGAAATTTTCTATACAACTATTTATTAGTTTAATATTTATTTTTTCAAGTAGCTTCACTCTTCAAGATGCTAGTATACGAACGTATTCTGATTCTAAATATTATTATGAATTCCACATTAATATATCTAACAAAGACATAAAGCACAAGAAGCAAAATACTTATTTTTGGTATCAATTAAACAAAATACATTCTAATGTTGGAGGTTCTCATGGAAAAGTCTTACATGGCTCCTACTTAAAAAAAGAAATAAAATCCAATCAATTAATTGAAAATGGTTTTTTTAAAAATGGCTTGAAAGATGGTATGTGGAAAGAATGGTATTTGAATGGAAATTTGAATACAATTGAAAATTGGGATAAGGGTACTCTTCAAGGAAAGTTTATTAGCTTTAATAAAGATGGTAGTCCTTTATGGAAAGGGAAATATAACAATGGGAAGAAAACTGGCTCTTGGATAAATTTTCAAAAAGGAGATACCATTACATACATTAACGGTACTGAAAAAGTCAAAAAAGTTAGAGAAAAAAAACGTAAAAAGAATTTTTTTAGTAAACTTTTTCATAAGAAAGAGAATGGAAATTCTAAGTCTAAAAAGAGAAAACCAAAGAAAATAAAAAAGAAAAAATCTTTTTGGTATCGCCTTTTTCATAAAAAAGAAAAACAAATCAAAAAATAAATGCTAAAAGCAGGCTCTTTATTCTATGCTCTCATACTAATGCTGTTGATTGGAGTTGTATTGAGTGTTTTAATTTTAAACTCCAGTACGGATAAATTAATTAAAACAAAACTAGAACTTGAAAACGAATTAATTGATTTTAATGTTTCGAGTATTGCCTATGCATTAGCTAATTATTCTAAATTAGATTCCATTGAACAAATAGAAAAACCGTTTAGTAATGCATTCAGATTTTCGGTAAAGAGAGAAAAATGGGGATTTTTAGATTTGCTATATTGTAATTCTTTTTATAGAAAAGATACCATAAAAAAAATGGCTATTATTGGAAGTAATAAAACAAATAAATTGGCATTATATTTAGCAGATTTTAATAAACCTTTGTATTTATTAAACACAAAAATTAAAGGAGATTGTAAACTACCAAGAGTTGGTATTAGTAGATTACACATTAATAACAAACAGTATAAGAAAAATGTTATTCTTGGAAATATTAGTAATTCAAAAAAAGAATTACCTAAAATAAATAAGACATATCAAATATCGAGCTATTCTTCCGATAAAATAGCATATAAAGATATTAAGCACAATTCAAAATTAATAAATAAATTTAATCAACCTACCAAGGTTATTTATTTGGATAAATCGATCGACATAAAAAACATTGAAATTTCTGGTAAGTTTATCTTAAAATCTTTGGATTCTATCTGTATTAAAAAAACGGCTATTTTGAACGATGTAATCATCCAAAGTCCAAAAATTTATATCGAAAGTGGATTTAAAGGAAGTGTCCAGTTATTTGCAACCAAACAAATACAAATAGACAAAAATGTAACTTTAGACTCGCCATCTATTCTTCATTTAATGAACGAAACTCGAGATGATGTAAAAATTGATATTGGCGAGAATAGTAAGTTGTATGGAAACATTTTACTCTATGGAAAAACAGAACATATAAGGACGAACTATCTAAACATAAATAAAAACACTCGAATTATTGGAACGATTTATTGCCAAGGAACTACAGAATTAAAAGGGAAAATCTACGGTACAATCTATACCAATAAGTTTAAATTAGATACTGGCGATTCTAAATACGATAATGCGATAAAAGATGGCGAAATTAATGTTTTAGATTTGCCTAAAGATTTTGTTACTATTAACTTTGAAATTGAAAATGAGGACGAAAAAAACCATGCAATTTTAAAATGGCTACCGTAAAAGCAAGTTCCATATACGAAAGTGTTATATCTATTGCTATTATTTCAATAACAATAACAGTAGCAACCTATATTTTTGTAAATATTATGAGTTCACAAGAGACTATTTCGTATTATCAAATGATAGAAAAAGTAGCTGAATTAAAAGAAGAATGTGAAGTAAAACAATCTTTTACAAATAAAAATATTAACTTTAAAGAGTTTAATATAAGTCAAAATATAACCAATTATAAAGGTAACGAAAAATTAAAATTAGTAAAGTTTACCATATCTAAGAACAAGAAAAAAATAAAAATAATAGAATACCTAATACAAAAGAATGAATTCTAAATTTAAAGCATATACTCTTTTTGAAGTCATTATAAGTATGGTAATTATGAGTGTCATTTCTTTGATAGTTTTTGTGTTATTTTCTTCTTTTTTAAAACAATTAAATATGCATAATGAGACTAGTATTAAAACTGCCGACTATGCTTTTTTAAAAAACAACTTAAAAAGAGAATTTTATTTTGCCGAAAGTATCGAGTCGCAACAAAATACTATACATATTAAAATGAATGATTCTATTTCCATTTCTTACCTTTTTAAAGATGCCTATATTATCAAACATTTTAACAACAATGTAGATACAATACCTATAAAATCATCTGTAATAGATAAAAAAATAAATCAAAAAGACTACATTACACAATTGCAATTAGAGTTATCATTATTTGGAGAACCAATACCTTTAGTACTAAATAAACAATATAATAATGCTTTTAAAACGAATATTTTTGACAAATGAAAATTGATATAACAGAATATTCTAAAAAAGACAAAAAAATACGTGTACAAAAACAAGACAGAAATTCTAGTCTTGATTTAAACTTTCTATATTCGTTTAATGATAAGAAGAAAGAAAAGTTATACAAAGAGCTAAAGATTTTGCTACAGTCTGGCGTAGGTCTAAAAAAGGCAATAGACATTATTTTATTACAAACTAAAAAAAAGGATCGTATCGTAATTGCAACCATACAGAATGAAATTCTTAAAGGGAAAAGTTTAAACTTTGCCATGAAAAAAACAGGCGTATTTTCGACTTACGAAATATACAGTGTAGAAATAGGAGAAGAAACTAAAAATTTAGAACATATATTTAATGAATTACAACTATTTTTTTACCGTAAAATACAGATTAAAAGACAAATAATAACGGTGTCGGCATATCCAGCATTTGTAATTCTAATTACCATATTAGTACTCGTATTTATGTTGCGAAGTGTCGTTCCAATGTTTGCAAAAGTATTTAAACAATTTGGAGGAGAATTGCCAAGTCTTACCAGAAAAATTATTTACATATCCGATAATTCATCCTTTATAATGGGTTTTATTTTGGCTATAATAGTTATATTCACTGCGATTCATTTATACTTTAAAAAAGAAGATGGATACAGAAGTTTTACCTCTAATTTTACAAGAAAAATTCCATTCTTTGGTAATATTATAAATACTATTTATTTAGCAAGATATTGCCAATCTATGAGTTTGCTATTATCTTCCAAAAAGCCATTGATCGATTCTTTAAATCTTATCGAAAAAATGATAAATTATTATCCAATAGAATCTACAATATCAAAAATAACAGCAGACATCATAAAAGGAAAATCTTTAGGAAATAGCATGTCAAAACATAACGTTTACGATACGAATTTGGTTTCGATGATAAAAGTGGCGGAAGAAGTGAACCAATTAGACATTATGTTTAACAAATTAGCAACACAATACAGCGAAGATGTAGAATACAAAACCAAAACCATAGGTGTAATCATGGAACCGTTAATAATAACCATAATAGGCTTAATAGTAGGTGTTATTATGATAGCAATGTACTTACCAATGTTTGATTTAAGTAAAATTTTGAATAGAGGTTGATAATTTTTTATATATTTACGTGTTAAAATAAAAGTATTATGAAAAAAAAGGGAACACAAAAAAAAAATAGAGTTAAAGCATATTCACTAAGTGAAATTTTAATTGTTTTGGCAATAATAGGGATACTTATTATGTTAGTATTACCAAACCAAACATCTGTAATAGCACAGGCAAAATCCTTAGAAGCACAAAATATGTTGAATCATTTATATAATTTGGAGAAAAATTATTTTTATAGACATTCAAAATATTCTAATAATTTTGATGAAATAGGATTTACGAAAGAACCAACTATTTCAGAAGGAGGACAGGCAGTTTATGAAATATCTATTGTGGAATTTTCGAATAACGGGTTTAAAGCAAAAGCAAGAGCACTTTCGGACTTTGATGGAGATAATATATTTAATGAATGGGAAATAGATCATAAGAGAAAATTAGTAGAAACGGTTAAAGATTAATGAATACTATTTTACTTATACTCCTTATAGTACTATTAGTAATTCTATTTATTCAAGATATAAAATACCGATTAATACACGTTGGCTTACTCGTTTTATTATCATTTATCACACTGACTTATTGGTATGTAAACAATTTTAAAGTTAGTATATTACTATTTAATTTTGCATTTATAATATTGAATCTAGGGAGCTTAAAATTGTATACAATTATGACAAAAAAAGAAAAAACAGACGATTTAATTTACGGATTAGGTTTAGGAGATATTTTATTTTTTATAGCAATAATACCACTTTTTAGTACCTTAAATTATATGCTATTTTTTATATCAGGTTTGTTTATAAGTATGTTAACACATTTATTAGTATCTATAAAACTAAAAAATAAACTAATACCACTTGCAGGATATTTATCTATCTATTTAATCTGTTTTATAGGATATTTTAAGTATCTAAATAAAAGTTTATATATAGATTTATTATTGCTAAATTAAAAAGAAAATGATTGTAGATACAAGAATAAAAGACATTTTAACAAAAGAACTAGCGTGGCATTATAAAATAGTGCCATTAAAAAATGAGAATAATAAAATTGTTTTTAATGTAGGAGAAAATGCAAATCTTAACCATTTAAAAGAAGAGTTAGAAGTAATACTTGGAGTGGATATCGATTTTGAAATTGTTACAGAAAACGAAATACACAAATTACTAAATATAAATTACAGACAATCTAATAAAAAACCTACAAGTAACAAACAAAAAGGCATTTTAGTCGATATTATAAATGATGCAATTAGTATTGGAAGTAGTGATGTGCATTTTGAAATTTATGGCGAATTTGCAAGAGTTCGATTGCGAATAGATGGTGTGTTAATCGAAAAAAAACGAATCGAGAAAGAAGTATATCCAGAAATAGTAAACCGAATAAAAATACAAGCAAATCTAGATATATCCGAAAAAAGATTGCCACAAGATGGTAGAACAAAAATAGGAGGTTACGACATAAGAGTATCTATCTTACCAACACACTTTGGAGAAAAAATAGTGATGCGTATCTTAGGACAAGATGCTTCTAACATTAACATCGATGATTTAGGTTTTGAAGAAAAAGAAAAAGCAATATATCTAGAATCTATAAAAAAAAGTAACGGAATAATTCTAATTAGTGGACCGACAGGATCTGGAAAAACAACCACATTATACGCAACCTTAAAAGTACTAAATGAAGTAAAAAGAAATATCTTAACCATAGAAGATCCAGTAGAATACACATTAAAAGGAATAAATCAAGTACAATTAAACGAAAATGTAGGATTAACATTTTCGAGTGCATTACGGTCTTTTTTAAGACAAGATCCAGACATCATAATGTTAGGAGAAATAAGAGATAAAGAAACAGCAGAAATGGCAATACGAGCGTCGTTAACAGGACATCTCGTATTTTCGACATTACATACCAATTCGGCTTGGGGAACAATCTCTAGATTAATGGATATGGGAATACAATCTTTTTTAATCGCAGAAACCCTAAATATATCTATCGCACAACGATTGGTACGAAAATTATGCGTCCAATGCAAAAAAGAAAGTGTAATAGATATGGAAGATTTCCCAAAAAATTATAAATTGCCATTCCCAATAAAAAAACACCATATAGCAATAGGATGTGAAAAATGCCATTTTACAGGTTATAAAGGAAGAAGAGCGATATATGAAATGATTCCAATTGAAAAAGATATAATAGATATCATAAAAAAGAAAAAAAAGAACATAAGCGAATATTTAAAAGAAAACGATATTAAAACTTTAGCAGATAAAGCCTTTAAACTATTAGAAAATGGAGAAACATCGTTAAAAGAAATATACCCTTTATTAATAACAAATTAGATGAAAAAAATAATTGCAAAAATACTGGTTATTCTATTCTTTTTGATAGTATCGAATGTATACAGTCAAATAGAAGATAGCGAGTTAAAAGAAAAATTTAATGAATTAGCAAAGACAGAAATTGGACTAAATGAAGTTATGGAAACCAGTGTTTCACAAATATCATTGTTCGATTTTATTACAGCAATAGGCATAGAACACAAATTAAATGTAAGTGTCGATTCAGAATTAAATCAGATTATAATAAATAACTTTCACAATGTAAAAGTAAAAGACGTCTTGTTGTTTTTAATAAAAAAACACAAAATAGAAGTCGCATTTTTAGAAAATATCATTTCATTTAAGAAACGAGAAAAAAAGAAAGAAAAGAAGAAAGAATATGTGCGAAAAAAAGTAGATTTAAACTATAAAAAAAGCACTAATTTTTTATCCTTAAAAGTAGAAAAAGACACCTTGTTTTATGTTGCAAAAGCAATTACAGATGCTTCTGGAAAGAACATCGTATTATCGCCAGAAATTAGAAATAAAAGAGTAACCAGTTATATCTTAAATAGACCATTTGATCAAGTAATAGATATGATGGCAAAATCAAATAAATTAAAGGTAACTAAAGACGGAAACGGATTTTATTTTTTAGAAGAAGACAAAGAACCAAAAATCAAAAAATTAAAAAAAGGAATAAAAACAGGTCAGATAATAAATCATGATGCAGTTGGATTAGATATAAAAATAAATCCAAATAAAAATTTAGATATAAAAGCCGATAATACAGCAATAATCGACGTAATTTACAATGCATCTCTAAAATCTGGAACGCATTATTTTTTATATTCCGATATAGATAAAAACTTAACGACTTCCTTTTTTATGGAAGATATGTCATTTCAATCGTTGTTAGAACATATTTTTAAAGGAACAAAATATACGTTTAAAAAGAAAGACGATTATTTTTTAATAGGCGAAAAAAATGCAGAAGGACTTAGAACAACGGAATTTATTCAGTTAGAAAACAGAACTACCGAAACAGTATTGGATGCAATTCCACAAAGAATAACACAAGAATTAGAACTAAAAGAATTTATAGAATTAAATGGTATCGTAGCATCAGGACATTATGCAGCAATAGAAGAACTAAAAGATTTCTTAAAGCAAATAGACATCAATGTACCAATGATACAGATAGAAGTTTTAATAGTACAATACGATAAATCATACGAGTTCCAAACAGGATTACAAACTGGAGTGTCGGATACAAAAATAACATCATCTTTAAACAATTTACATCCAACAACAGATGTAACCTTAAATTCTAATATGATAAACGAAATTATAGGAGCATTTAATGGATTGGGAATTTTTAATCTCGGAAAGGTTACAAATAACTTTTATATGAGTTTAAAAATGCTAGAAAATAATTCAATAATAGATTTAGAATCCACACCAAAAATATCGACATTAAACGGACACGAAGCAACATTTACCATAGGAGCAACAGATTACTATTTCGAACAAAGTAATCGACTAATAACACAAGGTGTAAATAACAATGTTTTACAATCTGGACAATGGAAACCAACAGAGGCAAATTTAAGTCTCCGAATACGACCATTAGTCTCCAAAGACGAAGATGTAACACTAAGCATTTTAGTTGAAAAAAGTGCCTTTACAGGAAGAAATGGAGAAAATGCACCACCAGGAAAAACGACACAGAAGTTTGAATCTTTAGTAAGAGTGAAAAATGGCGAAATGATTTTGTTAGGAGGTTTGGATGAAGCTGAAAAATCTAATGCAGGAACAGGAACTCCGTTTTTAGCAAGAATACCAATTATAAAATGGTTTTTTAGTAGTCGGAAAAAGAAAAAAGCAAAATCGAAATTGCATATTTTTATCAAACCAACCGTTTATTATTAATGATAGATAAAATTAAAATAAAGTTAGGCTTAAACGATAAAGTAGGAGTAATAGGAGTTATTAATAACAAAGACTCTAGAGAATTTTTTTATGCAATTTTAACCAAAGAAAAAGGCGAACTTCAGGTAATTGTATTTAAAAAAGACATTGCAAATATAGAATCGATGGGTTTTATAGATGAAAATATACCATTAATAATTGCATTTACAGGTTCGGGGATTGTATACGCAAAAGGCGATAATGATTTAATACTAAACGATAATTCTGATGATTATTATGTTACAAAATACAAAACCGAAACCGAAATATTTACCGCTTTTTCTAGAAAAGACAAAATAGATGATTTCCTGTCTTATTTTATGGAGAAAAAATATTATGTAATCGATATTGTAATCGGAGTTTTAAGTACAAATTTATTATTTAAAAAAGTATTTAATGAAGCATCATTGCAAGTAAATGATATTGTATTAAACTACGATAATACCGATTATGTTAGTTCTACAAAAGTAAAAAGTAGCACCATAAATACCATTTTAATTGAAAATGAAGGAGAACAAAACACCTTAGAATTATTTTTATTTTCGGTAGGTTTAAATCACTATTTTCCTTCCGATAAATTAAGTAACTATTATGCAAATAATACTATCGAACAAAACACGATAGATTTTAAATATAAAAAACAATTTGATGCCATAACCAAAATTGGATTACTACTTTTTGCAGCAACCATATTATTAAATTTTATTTTTAAAGGATTTGCAACCAATAGAATTCATAAAATATCTAATTTGGTAAGTAATACTACCAATTATCAAAATGAATATAACTTACTAAATAGCGAGAAAAATAGAAAGCTAGAAGTAATCCAAATGGCAGGATTTTTAAATACCAATTTTCTGTCTTTTTATATAAATGAAATAGGAAATATATTGCCAGATAATATCGTTTTAAAAAAGATGGAAATCTTACCAATAAGTCAAACAATCAATAAAGACAAACAGATTGAAATAAACGATAGAAAATTAGAGGTTTCAGGTAATACAACTACAAACAATGCATTTAATGTTTTTTTAGAACAACTTAGAGCAAAAAAATGGATAGATAAAATTGAAATTGTAAATTACGATAAGGATAAAAAAAACCAATCTAACTTTAAATTAGAAATTATTCTAAAATAATATATGTTTGATAAAATTAATTTTAAAGAAAAAAGAATACTAATTATATTGGTACTAGTGTTGTTGTTTTTTGCTACCTATAAAAAATTGTACAAACCTACGTTTCGTACTGTAAACACGTATCTTAAATTAAAAAATAAAAAATTAGATAGTACACAATTAAAGAATAATATCGTAGTTTTAAAGCAAGAATTAGATAATATTAATAGAGTTTTAGGAAACAGTGTCGATGATAATTTAATCCAACAAAAAATATTGAATTTTGCATCCAAACAATCCGATTCTTTAAAAGTTAATATTATGTCATTAGGAAAACAGCATATCTATAAAACAAATGATATTGCTATATATTCTAATTTTTTAGAAATAGAAGGTAGTTATAATAACATCTTAAAAACAATTTATGCGTTTGAAAAGCAATTTCAAAATTCAAAAATAAATAGTATAAATCTATATACAAAAAAAGATAACAGAACCAGAAAAAATAAATTATATGCAAAAGTATTGTTTCAAAATTTTAAAAAGATACCATAAAGTAGTATTACTTATGGTGGTAATTTCATTCGCTTTATACAGTTGTAGTGAAATAATAGCCGAAGATATTTCGGATAAAGAAATAAATACAATTATACCAATTCAAAACGATGTAATTGCGTCCAATTCTATTACATTTAAGTGGTCGGAATTAGAAAATGTGGATGCATATCAAATTCAGATAGTAAAGCCGAATTTTTCAAATCCAGTTTCGTTTGTTATCGATTCGCTAGTAACCGTTACCAATATTAGTTTTGAATTATCGCCAAGTAATTACCAATGGCGAGTTCGTGGTATTAATAATATTTCAGAAACAATATATTCAGAACCAATAGGCTTTGAAGTAGATGAAGTAATAGAATTAACAAATCAAACTGTAATATTGAGCATTCCAGAAGAAGATGTGTATCTCAATACAATACAATCTAACTTTACATGGAATTCATTGAGCGCAGCAGATTCTTATGTATTCCAAATCGTAAAAGGAGATGAAAATTCAAATACAATAATAGAACAAGCAACACCAACAAATAATTTTTATTTACCGACAGAAACAGGTTTAACAGAAGATTTATATACTTGGAAAGTTAAAGCGAAAAATGCATTTAGTGAAACCGTATTTGCGTTTCGAAAATTTCAGTACGACATTACTTTGCCAAATACACCAGTACTTCTCAATCCAGAAAACCAAGCAACATCAACAACGAGCGTAGACTTTAGTTGGAACACAGGAATAGATGGAGGAAATGTACATGCACCATTAACCAATGTTTTAGAAATAGCAACAACCAATAGTTTTAATAGTCTAATAAACACAACCGAATTAATCGAAAATAATTTAAGCTACACCTTTGCAGCAACTGGAACCTATTATTGGAGAGTAAAAACATTCGATCAAGCAGGAAATATAGGAACATATAGCGAAATAAGAGAACTAATTATCGAATAAATATGAAAAAGAAACACCTAAATATTCTTTTAATAATACTGGTACTTGGAATTTGGGGAATGCTAATTTTTAAATACACAAAACGATTTACAAAACAACCAAATGTTGTACATCAAAATAATCTTAGCCTGAATAGTATGATTAAGGTTGAAAAAAAGTCATTTGAATTAACAACCTTAAAAAGAGATCCTTTTTTAAATGTCATTTCTATTAAAAAGAAAAAAACAAAAACAAAAAAAAGTACTACAAATAAAAAGACAAAAAAAATTAAAAATTTCGTTTGGCCAAAAATTGATTATTTAGGTTATATAAAAAGTAACAATTCAAATAATCAAACACTAGCAATATTAAAGGTAAATGGAAAAATAAAAAACACGAAAGAATCTTCTTATTTTAATGAAAACATATATATTCGTAAAATCTATAAAGATTCAATTCAGTTAGAAGTAAATAACCAAATAAAAACAGTTAAAAAGTAATATGAAAATAACAAAAGCCAATCTGTGGAATATCGTAAATAGCATCTTAATAATTTGCCTGTTTTCTTATATTCTAGTAACAACTCTTAGTCAAAAAGAGGACTCTAAAAGTAAAATCGTATATGTAGATAATATCAAACTTTTTACAGATTTTAACATGACGAAAGACCTAAATAAACAAAACGAAAAAAAATATGCAGGAAAGATTAAAGTTTTTGATAGTTTAGTTAATAACATCAAAATTCTTGAACAAAGTTTACAAAAATTAAAAACCATACCGAATTCTAAAAAAATGGAATATGCTAAATTGCAGAAAGTAGTAGTTGAAAAAGACAGAGAATTAGCCGAAATTAGAGAATTTGTTAAAAATGATGTAAATAAAAAAGTATGGAAGAGATTAAACAATTACATCAATACTTATGGAAAAAAGAGAAATATTGATATAATATTAGGAGCTCAAGGGCAAGGAAACATCATGTATGGAAAAGATTATGCAGACATAACAAAAGATTTTATAAAATTCGCCAATAGTAAATACGAAGGAAATTGAAAAAAATAATATGCTTTTTGATACTAGTTGGAGTTCTTTTTTCTTGTAAAAAAGACACACCAAAAAATAAAAAATCGAATCATTCTAACAATGAATATTACGATGATAACTTAATTTATGATGATAACAATTTTAAGGATAAAACAAAAACATTAACCTTAGAAAATGGAAAAGAAATAATAACCAACAAAAAAACACACAAAATAGGCGACATTTATTATACTGCTACAATTTTACCAATTGAGTATTATATTAGAAAAAATTTAAAATTGCAAAATTCAGACTCCATAAAATATTATAAAAATAAATTAAAAGGAGAAAAGGTAGTACAATTTGAATTTCAGCAAAAAGATAGAAAAGATTTATTATCACGAGATTTTACATCAACGGATTATGAAACTGCAGTAAAATACATGGCTTTTACAATAAAAAATGATTTTTATGCTATAACAGCAAAAGGCGATACAATAAAAAGTAAAGGAGTTTTATTTGAACGTAATTTTAAATTAGCACCTTTCAAAAGAATTTTAGTTTATTTTAAAGACGATGAAGAAATAAATGAATTGCAACTAATTTACAACGACAATCTTTTTGAAAACGGCATCCTAAAATTCAACCTAAAAACCCAATAAAAAAGTCGTATATTTACTACATAAATTATGTCGAAAAGAGCCAAATAGTGTAAAATTTTATATATTTAAGTATCGTATAAGTTCTTTTATTTATTAA
>Ga0256840_1001463_pt1 | contig 22188 bp, 22 predicted proteins | sample 355202metaG_FD_185969 | JGI IMG/M metagenome (GOLD analysis project Ga0256840, IMG submission 185969) | Hydrothermal vent microbial communities from Mid Atlantic Ridge, Atlantic Ocean - 355-202 | ecosystem: Environmental > Aquatic > Marine > Hydrothermal vents | place: Atlantic Ocean: Mid...
CATTTTCAAAACTTCAAGACAAAATTGGAGCAAAACTTTTTAGAAAAACACTCTATGAGCTTAAAGAAATAGATGATATTGCTATACCAATGATAGATGTACTTAATCTTTTGGAAAAGCTCAAAATCATAGATGCAAAGAGCGATTGGGATGAACTCAGAGAGATACGAAATACTCTCGCACATGAGTACCCGTTTGCCCTGCAAGAAAGAGTCGAAAATATAACTCTCGCATTAAATGGATACGAACTTCTCAAAAATATATACAATAATTTAAAGGCAAGCATATGAAGTATATAGCACTAACAATAGGTCCCATAATAGATACACTTTCATTGGGGAGAAAAACATCTGAAATATGGATGGCTAGTTATCTTTTTTCATCTTTTATGAAAAAAACGATACAAGAGATTTTAAAAACAAGTGATGCAAAATTTCTTGTTCCTTATGTTGAGGACAGCAAACTTTTTGATACAAAAGATGATGGAATCGGAAAGTTTCATGACAGGTTTATCTTCACGACACAAACAACTAACCTCTCTACCATCGAAAAAATTCTTACAAAACAAAAAAATACTTTAGCATCTATGATAGCAAATAGCATACAACGAGATGAAAAAAAAGTACAAGATTTTTTTCAAAGCTACCTGCAAACCTATCTTTTTGAGAGTAGCGAGCAGTATGAAGACCCTGTCATAGAAATTTCAAAGATTCTTGACAGCATTGAACTGAACATACCTTTACTTGAAGCAGACGAAGACTATATACGACTTTTTTTAAATCGCAATATTGTCTTAAACTCTGCACTTGCAAAAGAATCTTTTGGTAAAAAGCCATCATTTGATTCCATAGAAGCTATTGCTGCCCAGGAGAATTCAAGTGATTTAGAAGTACAAAATGCCAAAAAGTATATTGCTATCATCCATGCAGATGGAGATAACCTTGGTCAATACATAAAATCACAAGCCAATGTTTCCACAATCTCAAAACAACTCTTTGATTTTGACAACAAAGCCGTACAAAGCATAAAAGAGTATGGGGGAATTCCTCTTTTTATTGGTGGGGATGATTTACTAATTTTTGCACCTGTTATAAATGCAAAAAAAGAAACAGTTTTTAACCTTGTAGATAAACTCTCAAATGATTATGAAGAAATGTTAGGAACAAAAAAAACGACACTCAGTTTTGGTATTAGCATTACGTACTACAAGTACCCTCTCTATGAAGCATTGGAAAAATCGAGAAATGCTCTTTTTTCAGTTGCAAAAAACTATACATCACAAGAAGGAAATGAAAAAAATGCAGTAGCCATCTCAGCTCAAAAACACAGTGGTCAATCATTTGATTTTTGTATAGCAAAAGATGAAAAAGGCTATGAAGTATTTTCTGCAATGATAGGTAGTGTTTTAAATGAAAACTTAGAACTCCCACATGCTATTCACCACAAACTATTTAAGTATAAAGCATTGTTTGAAAATATAAAATCTGTGCAATTAGCAGACACCTTTGACAATATATTCAACGAAGATATTCATACAGATAAATTCAAAGAGGGGCTGTTGCTACTAAAAGAGTTATTTCTTACTCTTGGACTGAAAAAAGAGCAGCAAGAGAAACTCTTTGCAATGCTCTCAACCATCAAACTTATAAGGGGAGACAGATGAGCTATACATATTTAGTAACACTTACACCGCAAGATTCATTCTTTTTTGGAGGAGAACAGACCTTTGGAGCGGATGAGACACGAAAAGAAAATTCAAGATACAGTGCGAGTTCAACATACTTTCCTCAGCAAACAGCACTGCTCGGTATGGTAAGAAAAATGTTACTTATTCAAAACGGAAACATGACCATGCATCTTAAAGGCGAATGGGTCGATAGCAAAGGGAAAAAACACACAAATGATGAAAATTATTTCAATGCACTCAAAATTGCAGGAAAAGGAAGCTTTTCATACGAAAACGAATGTGATTTAGGCAGTATAAAAGAAATTTCTCCTATTTTTTTAAAAAAAGGTTCCGTTGCATACATAAAAAATGCGAAAGATGCAAACTACATCCCAAAAATGATTAATAATGCAATACTTATTTTTGAAGGTTTTGATGCAAAAAAATATAACGAAGATAAATTTATAGGTACAAATAATACATCACTGACATATGATGATATTTTTAAAGAAGTAACAACAGTTGGAATAAAAAAAGCACAAGATGGTGAGACAAACGATGATAGTTTTTTTCAAAAAAAGAGTTATATTTTAAAGGACAAAGCTGAATTTGCTTTTTATCTTACGCTTAGCAAAGAGGCCTCATTTGAAGATGCCTATGTCTCACTTGGAGCAGACCAATCCTCTTTTCAGTTAAAAATGATAAAAACGGATGAGAGCTTTAAAAAAAAGTTTGCACATCTTTTTCAAGCAAAAAAACTCGACAGAGTAATATTACATTCAGAAACATTACTTAAAAAAGAGCATGAAAATTTACTGTTTTTCATACTTGGTAAACGCAATAGTTACAGACTTTTAAACAACAAAGACGGAAAAAAATCAAAACGCTATTATCTCTTAGAAAGTGGCTCTGTTCTTTACACAAAAGATTTAGAAAAACTTACAGTCGCACTCAGCCAACCACACCTGCAAAAAGTAGGTATAAACAACTTCACACCATTAAAAGGATTATAAACATGTACAACCACAAACTTTATCTCATAACAAACAAATCACCACTTCATGTAGGAAGCGGCGATACTAACTTTGACCTCGTTGACAGACAAATACAAAAAGATGTGATTACACAATACCCTACTATTCATGCATCTTCACTCAAAGGTGCTTTACGAGAATATGCAGTATTTCGAGAAGAGTGTAACGAAGATCCAAATAAAGGAACAAACTTCATCACTCATATATTTGGAGATCAAGATAATGCAGGTAAAGTCCGTTTTACTGAAGCACACTTACTGAGCATACCTATGCGTTCTAATACTGAGCCTTACTTTAATGCTACATCTCCAAAAATGTTAGAACAACTGCTAAATACTCTAGATACCTTTTCACTCTCTATAAAACAAAAAGATGCCCTTCAAAAAATAGCATCTTACAAAGGAAAAGATATTTTAGTAGCTAAAGAGTCCACAACTATAGAAGATGAACCAACAAAAGCAACAAACGAGTTTGACTTTGAAGCACTCGAGTCACTAATTGGCTCTCCTGCTGCCATAGTACCAAATGAACTTTTTAGTGACTTAGTACAAGATTTACCGGTTATTGCAAGAAATCAACTAGAAAACGGAGAGTCTAAAAACCTCTGGTATGAAGAGGTACTTCCTCGTGAAAGTAAATTCTTTACACTTATTTCAGAGCCAACATATCTCAACAAGCAAGATGCAAAAAAACTCACAAATGCTTTTAATAAATTTCACGAGTATCTTACAGATGCAAATACTGTCCACATAGGAGCGAACGCTTCTATTGGCTATGGTATTACTGTATTTAAGGAGCTTTAAATGAGTAAGAAAACTATCGAGAATTATATTCCAAAAGCACAAGAAGCTATCACAAAATTCGAAATAGAAAAAAATGGCGAAGTACCTAAACAGTTTAATGGGTACATCGCCTCTTTTGGAGCGAGTGTGCGTCAGGCAGGGCTCTTAGCTACGACACTTTTTTATAGTGAAAAAGGTGGAGCTGAAGAGGAGCGAGGAAAAGTTGTTCAAGCTATAGAATACATCATCGGCGAAAAAATTATAAAAAACAACAGAGTTGAAAAATCAATCCGTCCTAAAGTTGAAGATGCAGCCGTAGCACTCAAACTCTGTGTACGAACTTTTAAGCTTGTGTAAGGAATTGTCATGTCAAAAGCAAATTTAGGATGGCTCTACTACAAAGAGATGTATAAAAATGGGAACGATGAGCGACATATAAAAAACACATTCAATAAAATTCTTCAAGTAAATGCCAAAGATGAGAAGTTAAATCTTTCTCATAGTTTTACACTCAAAACAATTTACCCAGGGCTTATCCTAGGAAGTGGGTATGCACATGGACTCAGTAGTGATGAAGATGTAAAGATGGGCTTTTATTTTGATCATACATCAGGACTCCCAACTCTTCCTGGCAGTTCCGTCAAAGGAGTACTGCGTTCACTTTTTGGTTATGGTAAAAATGAAAAATATCCTGAGCAAAAAGCAGAATTTATAAAAGAGCTCCTTGGCAAAAAAGAGATAGATGTAACAAAACTTGCAGAGTTTATTTTTGATGGTGTGCAAAACAGCAAACCCCTTTCAATATACAAACGAGATAAATTTTATGAAGCAAGAATCACGCAAACAGCAGGAGGAATTCTTCAAGAGGACTATATAACACCGCATAAAGAGGCACTCAAAAATCCTGTGCCTATTAAAATCGTCAAAGTAAGAGGGGGAACAACATTTGAGTTTAGTTTTGAGCTGCATGATTGTGAGATTGAAGGTATCAAGGTTACAGCAGAAGAAAAACTCAAACTTTTCTTTGAACTCCTACAATTACATGGTATAGGTGCTAAAACAAATGTAGGTTACGGACAGTTTGAATCAAAAGATGCTACAAGAATGCTTACGGAGTTACGACTTAAAAAAGAAGCAATACAAGAAGAACAAGAAAAAAATTTAGAAGCACAAAAAAGAAAAAAAGAAGAAGAAGCCTTAAAAAATGCACTTGCAAATGCCGATACAACTCTCAAGAAAATAGAACTGGCAATTGCCAAGGAAAAAGAGAATAAAGTCATTTATGAAATAATAAGTGCATATGAGTTAGATGCAAATGAAAAAAAAGAACTCCTTTGCATCATAGAAAAACAAATAGGACCAAAGCCAGCTAAAAAAAACATAGCTGCTATCAAGTGGGCTATAAAAATATATGAGTTTTTAGGGCAATAAATGTTCACAAAACCTCTCAACTACATCATCACAAAAGAGAATCTCACTCTTGCCTACGAACGCATTAGTAAAAATGCCAGTGGGCTTGATGAAGTGAGTTTCAGAGAGTTTGAAAAAGAGTTCGCAAAAAATATACAAACCTTACAACACAGAGTTATTGAGGGAGTCTACTCTCCTGAGCCACTCAAAAAGATAGAGATAGAAAAAGCGAACTCAAATGAAACTCGTCCTATAGGGCTGAGTGCCATCAAAGACAAAATAATCCAAAGAGTGCTTTATGAAAATATAAATCCATATTTTGATAAAACATTCTCAAATGCTTCTTATGCTTACAGAACAGACAAATCAACAAGCAAAGCGATAAATAGAGTGACACACTACCTCAATCAAAAAAATTTACTTGTTTTAAAAACAGATATTGAAAACTTTTTTGAGACTATCAATCATGATTTATTGCTTGAATTACTTGCAAAAAATATAAAAGACAAAAGAATTATTCGACTTATATCACTTTTTTTACAGGTTGGCGGATTCAAACAAGAGGAGTATGAAGCACACCTGTTTGGAGTATATCAAGGAGATATACTCTCTCCTCTTCTTTCAAATATATATCTCAATGAGATGGATCAGTTTTTAGAAAAAAATGATGTCAAGTTTGTTCGCTACGCTGATGACTTTTGTTGCTTTTTTCAAAGCAAATCAACAGCCTATAAAACATTAAAAACACTGAAAAAATTTTTACAGACTTTATACCTCAGACTTAGCAATGAAAAAACAAAAGTAGTGCATATAAGCGATGGTTTTACATTTTTGGGAATTGAATTTCATGGAAAAAACAGAGAAGTTGAAGAAAAAAGATTCTTAAAAAGTTTACAACATTTAGAAAATCTTGCAAAAAATAAAATAAGTTTTAAAAGCTTTATCGACAATTTAAATACCTATTTGCAGGGAGTAAAAAACTACTATCTTAAAATAGTGCCAAAAAATTCACCACAATACCTACAACTCCAAGATAATTTTATAAACACAGTAGCACACAAAATTTACTTGGACAAAAAAAGTAAAAAAATAACTACAAAAAAAGAATTTAAGGTACTTCTAGAACAGCTCAAGCTACACATTCTGTTTGATGATGGTTTGGAAAAAGAGCATATTAGCCATATGGTAGCCCTTGGCTATGAAAAATATTTAGCAGAGCGATCATACAAAGATACAAGCACAAAAATAGAAAAAAAGAAAAACAAATATGCAAAAAAATTCGCAAATGATGCAACATTACATGTAGCTACCCCAGGACTAATGCTTGGCGTCTCAAAAAACAAGTTTGTACTGAAAAAATATGGTAAAGTACACAACTCCTTTCCCTCAAATAAAATCAAACGGATAGTTTTTGAGGGGAAAAGTTACTCACTTAGCACAGATGTTATCAAAAAATGTGCTGACAATGCCATCACTATAGATTTTATTAATCGAGATGCTATGCACTATGCATCACTCATCACTTACAAATCAAGTATGACACAAATTGTAAACAAACAGGCAAAGCTCCTTGGCACCCCAACGCAGCTTGAACTTGCAAAATCATTCATACGGGGAAAAGCAAAAAATCAGCTCAACTACTTAAAATATCTCAACAGATACCATAAACTCCATCAAAAACATATTGATACAATAGAAAAAACATTTATAAAAATTAAAACAGCAAATTCTGTAAATGAGTTAATGGGGTATGAGGGAAGCATCTCTGCAACTTATTGGGACGGGATACGCCTTGTGCTTGACATCCCATTTAAAAAAAGAATTACATTTGGAGCAAAAGATATAGTAAACTCTTCATTGAACTATGGTTATGCTTTTTTGTATGGTCAAGTTCAACATGCACTTGTGTATGCAGGACTAAACCTCAACATCTCTTTTTTGCACTCTCTTGATGAAAAAAAGCCAACACTTACTTTCGATATGATAGAAGAGTTTCGCACTTTCATAGTAGATAGAACCATCATTAGCATGCTCAACAAAGACGAACCCATAAAACTTGCAAATGATGGATTGCTTACAAAACCGTCAAGACAACTCATCGCAAAAAATATAAAAGAAAAACTCGGCTCTTACACAATGTGGAAAAAGAAATCAACCAAGATTGAAAACATCATACAAACACAATGCTATACCCTAGCAAAAGTAGTCAATGGTGAAGCAAAAAAATACAAACCTTTTATAGGAAAATTTTAATGAAATATTTAGTCGCTTATGATATAGCAAATGACAAACGAAGAAAAAAGATTGCTGAGCTTTTAGAGACTTATGGTGTGCGGGTAAACTACTCCGTTTTTGAAATAGAATTAAACGAGACAAAAAGAAGTAAACTGCTCTACGAAATAGAACTACAAAACCTACTCAATAAAAAATATGACAGTTTACGCTTTTACCATATTTGCCAAAATTGTGAAACAAAATCTTTTGAACTTACAAATAGGGGAGACCCATTTGAGGAGATAGAACTTTTCATCTAAAAAACTACTACGAACTTTTTTGAGCCTATTTTAGGGCATTCTCAGAAAAACAGGCTCAAAAAAGTTTGTAAAACTATAAAAGATAAAATTGCACAAATGAGATTTACGAACTTTTAGTTTGGATTCAGTTTCAAATGCCCTAACAAAGGGCTTTCTAAAACTTAAAATAAACCAAAAATATAAAAATCTCGATTTTGAAAAAAATACAAAATAGATTTACGAACTTTTTTCAACAACTAAAGCCCTAAAAATAGGTGTTCTTTGATATATCACTGTCAAAATTATGAAGTTGCATTTTGTAAACAAAGCTACATTTGAGAACTTTTTCGACGAATCACCGCTATATGGGAGTATCGTTAAATATCTTATGCTACAATACCACGCAAATAGCCACAATATAGGCTATCCGCTCTACTACATGTAGAGCAGTAATTTCGAGACCGTACGCTGCTCAGATTACCTTCTGTGTCGAATCCATCCGCTCTACTACATGTAGAGCAGTAATTTCGAGACGATATCGCTTACAGCATATATTCCTTCTCTATACTCGTATCCGCTCTACTACATGTAGAGCAGTAATTTCGAGACGTTAAATACTCCTCTTCTATACTCGTACTCATCCGTGAGATCCGCTCTACTACATGTAGAGCAGTAATTTCACGAACCTACCCTTTCGCATAGATATATTACAATCCCACTATCAAAAATAAAAAAGGATAAAAAATGAAGAACATATCGTTGAAAACTATTGTAATTGGCATGGTTGCTGGAGTTGTATTATCTGGATGCGGAGAGACGACAAATACCGATACATTTGACAGTGAACCTGTAACTACAAATGACTCAGTAACTGTCAGTACCGGATACTATGGCGAAAACAATGATTTGGGCACACCAACACAGATTCGTTTCTATTGGCTAAAGCTTGATGATACCGAGAGAACACTCTATCTTACCTCTAGCATAGACACCTCTACAGATGGTTATCTTTTGAGCACTTATGGTTCACCACACTACAACTACTCTATAACAAAGGTAAAAGACAAAGGCATATATGCCATTACTTGTGATGTAGGTGTTTATACAGCTGATTGGGTAAAATATAGCTGCTATACAGATTTTAACAACACTACACTTGCAAAAGATCCGACAATCGACAACAGTTTTGTTATCGACTATACAAGTCACAACAGAGTTTATGCATGGTATGATAATTCTACTGTCACTTTAGCAGATGTTGTCTATCCGGATTAAAGAAAAAATTGGGTTTGTATCTGCTAAAATCTGTGTTCTGATTGTGAAAGGTGACATGTGGATTTACAAAATGACTATGAAATTTTATACCAGAAATACAAAGAGAGTTATCTAAAAGATCCGCAACAGTACGAGAAGCAAAGATTGTCTTTGTCTGTTGCAGATATTTTAGAGTATGACAGAGCAAGTGTTCGTTGGCGTGCTTTTCTTGAAAAAGACCAGGAACTTTATACTGACACACTTGCTCCTTTTGAGTATCTGCTGTTTGATACATTTGCAAAAGAGGATTTCAAAAAATACAAAGAGCTTGTACATGTATACAGAGATGAGTACTTCTCTTACAGTAAACGCAGTGTATCGTATGAATTTATTCTCGGTGCAACACAAAGTGATGAAGAACAACTGGCACAACAAATCGTTCTTGAAGGTGATTTGACACCGCTAGAACTCCTTCAAGGAGAGATACAAGCTCAGCTGGACAAACTCGACAAAAACTCACGAAAAGAAGAAAAACAACTGCTCAATGCATACGAGAAAAAATGCAACACTGTTTTCATGCATATTCAAAGATACACAACTATGCTGCAAAAGCTTCTCTCTGACTACACACCTTTACTATATACAAAGCAAACATATATGCCAAAAACACATTTTCAAAACACTTTTGACCTGCTTGACAAGGATGAATTGGCACTTTACATACAAGAGAGTCCAAACTTAAATACATCGGCAGACATAAAATACATTCGTGCTTTAATCCAGAACAAAGTATTTCACAACAATATTCAAGCAGAACAGAAGATACAAAACATAGCACACAGCCAAAAAAGAGAACTCCTTTTGCAGTATGCAGTACAAGAGCAGGAGATACTCTCCTTATACGAAGTACTTGTCAGTACCTATATGGCAAAAAGTGGAATAAAACTTGATTTTTTAGAAGTCAATGCTCCTTTTGAACTCTATTTTGATAACTATTTTGCAGATTTTAACAAAAAAACAGAGTATTACAAACGCTACTATGTAGGACGAAAAGAAGATATCGTTGACACACCCTACTACATCAAAATGCATACTGCCACAGAAGAAAAACTTGTTATTGAAGCATATAACTACGAAGAGATGCTCCAAACAAAAAGAGAAGCCTACATAAATGACAGGTATGCTTTTGGAGAATTGGTACATCTTAAAGAGGAGTATATTTTGGAGGCGGAGTCTCTTATAGATGAGTTTTTAAAATATGGTGCAATATATATAAAAGAGATACATGAAAATGAAAAAGATATGAAACAACACAAAGAAAATGTACAGAGATTTCGAACAAAATTTTTAGCAGGAAAAACAGATGGATTGGTTTAAGCGTATAGGATTTTTTACCGCAAGTAAAAAAGATGTTATACAAAACAATTTTTTAGATGACAAAACACAAAGAGTGCTGGGTGAATTTGACAAAGAGTACAGATATAAAAAAGTCAACAATCTTTCATTCACCAAAGATGAAGTAGTTTTACAGCTAACCTATGCTGCTACTGAATTATGGAAATATGTCGTCAATGCCTCACACGATATATATAAAAAAATACAGATCCTAGAAGCCGACTACATTGACACAAAAGCAAAACTTGACAATGCCATAGAGTATGAACTGCAAAACCTTGAGAAAAAAAGACAAGAGTACAAAAAAGAGATAGATGAGATAGATGAAGAACTCGATGAATATAACAAGCAACGCAAAGAAATTGAAAATGCCTACCATCAACTCGGAGAGAAAAAAACACTTAAAGGAAGCCTTAACAGACTTCATACAGGATGGTTTTTATTTATTATGCTTATAGCAGGGGCGGCAGAACTTTTTATATACAAAAATGTTTTTTTATCCCAAGAGATTGGAACAACAGCAGATCTAACACAACAGGAAAAGTGGCAGGTACCGGCAATGGCACTTTTTATGGCTTCTGGTTTTACTGTGATGATTATCTGGCTGGCACACAAAATGGGAGAAATTTTGCGACACTTAGACAGTGCAACACAGCAAGAACGCAAGGGACAGTGGATGAAACTAGGATTTATTGCTCTAATTGTTAGTGCTGCTATCTGGGCCACTGTTGATATACGAGGAAAAATGCATCAGATACTTGCAAAAGACACAAAAATCACAACACTAATGCAACAACAAGAAAACAATGAAGAGTCTCTTTTTGCAGATGACACTGCAAATGATGGTTTTGGTGATGACACCCAAGAAGAAAATGATGATGGAGGATTTGGTGCAGAAGATGAAGATGGTGCTAAACAAACAAAAAATCCAGAAATACAAATAGATGTCTTACGAGATGAAATCAACAAAGAAAAAGGTGCAACTGCCTGGCTTTTTATAATTATAAATCTTTTTATTGTTGTTGGCGGTGTGTTTTTATCGTACGAGACTCATACATCGAGTAAGATCTATGAAACGATTGAGAGACATATAAAAAACCTGCAAAAACGCAAAAAACGCGTAGAACAATCTTTACAAAAACTTGAAAAAGAGATAGTACACTTTAAAGAAAAAAAGATTGACAAAATATTTAAAGATCTTCTTTTAAAATCTGCCTTGTATGACAAAGAGATTCAAGTTTACAATACATATCAAAATATCTATATGCTAAAACTTCAAACAATACTCGAATACCTGAAAAATATCTATCAAGAAGCTGGTGTTGCCTTTCCTGAAATAACTATCGAGGATATTTTAAAAGGTAAAATAGAGATAGATTTACGAAAAGAGTTACATCATGTCAAAAATATAGACGAGTATATGATTTACACAAAAGATTTAAAAAAGCAGGAGGTATAAAATGTTTAAGTTTTTGATTGTAAGTTTACTGAGTATGGCGGTTTTACATGCAAACACATACATTTTTATAGACATATCACAGGGAATGCAGAAAAAAGAGTTCAATGCACTTGGGCGTTTGACTATGCCTACTGCAAAACAAGAAAAAAGCATCTACAAGAACGGACAAAAAGTTTACATGTATGCCTTTAACGAAAACGATGCCCTGAGTAAAGATTTTATCTATTATGACAAATATGAGGATGAAAATGCCTACAAAACAGGAAAAAGAAAATTTCTCTCTTTGATGAAAAAGATAAAAAAATATGGTGTAAAAAAGCGTAAAAAAGTAGGTGCAAATATCATTTTTCTCATTGATACATCAGGAAGCATGAAGAAAAACGGTGTTATCGAAGATGTAAAAGCGACAATGAAGTATCTCATAAAAAGTAAAAGTAAAAATTCAAAAGTGGCTATTGTTACTTTTGATGGAAAAAAATATATGAAAGAGTCCCAAAAAGCAAAAGTTTTGCTTGGTTTTGAAAAATCAAAAACCAAACTTCTCCAAACGGTACAAAAAATCCACCCCTCTAGATACGATACTTTTTTGGGAGCCGGTTTACAAAAAGTGGAACTGTTGCTAAGAGAGGTCGATCCGTCTAAAAGCCTTGTTCTTCTTTTTACCGATGGAAAAGCTGTCGATGACAGTATCAAAGCACTTAACATCGTAAAGCGGTTTAAAAATGATGGAGTAAAACTAAAAGTTATCGCTGTTGGTGGCGCAGATGTTGATATGCTCAAACAGTTTTCAACAACAGGCTATGTTTTTAATGCAACTTCAAGTGATTTAAAAAGTATGGTTACAGGTATCAGTGTTGGCAATGATGCCATATTTTTACGCTTAAAAAGTTTTCTTGAAAACACTGCTGCTCCAACAAAAGGCGACAACATTATTATTTACAGTTCTATGATGAATGTAGATGCACAGAGTGATTTTTATGTTGTGCCAAATATAGCTTCTAGCTCTTTTTACAAAGAGATGCAAAAGATAAATGCAAAAAGAGATACGTTGGTAAATTTTCACGGTGCAAATGTTTATGTCCGTGTTTTAGGTAAAATCAGTGCTTCTAAACTCAATAACTTACGAGTATTTTATAAAAGATACTTCAAAGATGCCCATGCAAATTTGCGTTATTTCGACACAGCACAAATCTCAAAATCAAAGATACAGTAGATGTCTCAGTTTTCACAAAAATATTATAAACACTTTAAAATAGAACCACAAACAAAAAAACCAACTTCACAAGAGGAGGTATTTACATTTTGGGTGTGGAGCCGGCAGTATCGTATTTTTGAGATTATCGTAATTTTGCTTTTATTGCTGATTTTGTTTTGTATCTGCAATACATCGACAAAAACAACTGTTATAAAAGAGATAACTCCAGTTGTAACAACTGTTTCAACAGTCAACTCCAAGCAAAATATCGAAAAAAACACAACAGTTCCCAAAAAAACCTTCACACTTGAAGAGAAAATTCCTCACCTGGTATTACCTGATACACATGAGATAATACCATCCGGCACAGTAACACTTCAAGACTACATGTATTTTGCATATGATACAGATTCGCAGTACCCAAATTTCATAGACCCTGGTACAAAAAGGGTTATAAAAGAGAAAAAACCAAAATGTGCAACACTCGATTGCCCCATAACGAAGCTATCACAACAAAACAGGCAAGCATATCTGCAGTGGTTGGAAACTATGACAAATAAAAAACTGCGTATTGAAGAGACAAATGACGGATTTAAAATAAAAGAAACAAAACAGCAATAATGACAGATTTATTTTTATTTTTTATAAAAAGTCCATATATTAGACTAATGTTTTATTTACTCATTCTTCTGCCCTTGTATGGATATAAAGAGCACATAGATCCTCAAAAAATAGCCTTATGGTTATTTTTATCTACAATGATTTTAATATCGTTGGCTTTGCTTGAGACTTTAGTATTTCAGACTAATTGGAAACTCTACAGATATAAAAATTTAGCAAAACTAATTATTCTCACAAGAAAATTGGAATATAAAGCAGAAAAATTAGGCGGTAGAGGAAAAGGTTTGTATGAAAAGGTTGCCTCTTTAGAAGATCGTGTCTCACAAGAATGTATCAAGAAAACTTACGAAGTTGCAACTATAAGAAACAACACCATGCATGGTGATCCAAAAATCAAAGATACAAAGAAACTATACCAAAAAATAAATTTTATTACACAAGAACTGAAAAAAGCCTCAACATATCAAAAAAAGAGTGTGTTATGATTTTAAGAAACTCCTTTACTGAACTCGTAAAAGTTTTATACTATACAAAAAATCTTGAAGAAGCTTTAGCAAATATACATCCAGAAGCTACAAGCTTATCAGATAAAATAAAAGCATTTCAGGAATTTGATGAGAGTGATTTTGAAGAAGACTATGAGTTTCGCCAGTATAAGCGTTCGCTTCTTGGAGGACATTACAACAATCTTCGATGGATTGCACATGAACGCAATCAGATAATGCACAAAAAAGGCTATATTCTTAGTGAGTATTTACGATTTCAACTTGCAGTTTTTGGTGCTTTATATTATTTTCGTAAAGCTAGTATATGGATGGCATTGTATTGGTTGTTTTTCTCATTTTTGCCTTTGCTGCTTTGGTTAGGACTAATGTATTACTTTTTTCCATTTGACGACTTTATCAGCAATATAAAAGATGGGAACTATGCAATGCCGATTATATCCTCCTTGGCATCTTTATTTGCCCTTGGAATTGTCATTAGATTTACAGAGTTCATGCAAAACATCTTGATATTTTTCGACAAACTAAGAACTTTTACAATGAAATACAATATTTTTCTTTTTTTTGGCGCACTTATATATTTACTATGGGATATTTCGTTGGAAGATATAAGAAAAATATACAATTATATTGACAACATTGCACAGTCAATAACCACTAGCTCTTTCAATGACTGCAAGAACCTATGTAATCAAATTATATTATATATCAAAGGAGTGTTTCATACATGAAATTAGATGAAGAAAATCTCAATAAATTGCAACAACTTGCAAGTACAGATTTTTATCGTAATGATAAAGAGTTTCTATATATCATCAAAAAATTGACAAAACAGTCAAGCAGCTTAAGTAATAAGGCAGTAGCACTTGCTTCACTACTACAAGAAGCTGAAGTAACAAAGCTTAACATGCTTGAAAAAGAGATGAAATTAGGACTTTCACAAGCAAATAAACCCTATGGCAAAACAACACTAGAGAGTGTTGATAACTTTTCTTTCTCCTACAGTCAAGTTCCTGTTCAAATATCACAAGAGATAGAAAAATTTATATATATACTTGAGAATTACTTTGATAATAATGATGATGTTAGTATAAAAAAAGCCATGCTTTTAGAAGCCAATGAAATTATAATCTCTATGAAAAAGTATAATCTAAACCCTACTTATTTCATTATCAACCCAGAACGCTCAAAAGTATGGCATATCCTTGATAGCGATTTGGATATGACAATTCGTAAACATAGTATTGATCTCTTTATACAGAAGGTTCGTCAAACTCGTTTAAAACACATTGATGCAGTTGAATCACTCTTAGAACATAATCAACAAAAAAAACTAATAGCACAAAAATTATCTTTGGCCAGAAAAAGAGATGCTTCACAAGAGGAAATAGACTCTTTACAAAATAATTTTCCTCATGAGCCAAGTTTTGATATAGCCCCTTTATTGATTGATACACAAAAACTGATGGATACTTTAGATTTTATGATAGAAGAGGTTCCTACAGAACTTAATGATGAACAACTTCATGAACTCAAAGAGTTTATTCCAGTACTATCAGAATATTATATTGATCAAACATACGCTTTAAGTGGAGGCAACTCTTTTACAACACTTGCTAAAAATATGCAAGAGTTACAAGAAGTCATTAATCAAGGTGCTTCGGTAGGTATAATTTTTGAAGAGGCTTTGAAACTGCAATACACAATGCAGCATCTCTACATTGTGCATTGGTTAACAGAGTCTCTTTTAAAAAATATTTTACAATGCAAACATTATGGTTGCACACTGGGAAATACTATTCATATGTATAATGAAAGGTTTACAGATACAAAAACAGATATAAAAAAGATCAAAAAAGCAGTTCGTTTCCGTAATGATATAGCCCATAATGGTGTGATTTGGGACCCAAAACAGATACAACTTTCTATAGAAAATTATCGTTACTATATGAAACAAGTAACAGATGAAAGACAACTAAAATTAGAAGAGATATATCTTCCAAAAAAGGACAGAGAATTGACAGAAGAACAAAAAAAAGATCGTATTGATAAGTTTATACAACAAAATTACCAAATAAATCCAGAAAATTTTTCAAAAGACTTATATGAAAAAATCGCAAAAAGATTAGAAAAAGAAGAATGGAACTTGAATCCAAAAGATAAAAAATATTTTAAGAACAAAATTACTCAAGAACAAAAAGATACTTTTGCTCAGAAGTATTTTGAACTTTCGTTTGAGCGAACAAAAGAGTATATGTTGCAATATGGACAAATGAATACACTTATAAATGGAAAAACATATATAGAAATGGATCAAATAGAACAAGAAGAGTGTCACAAAAAAAGTATGGGTCTATTAACTAAAGCATATCATACTTATATAGAGAATGACTCGGATAAAAACCTTGCTGATATGATCCTAAAAATACGTAAACGAATTGAATCATGCAGTGATAAAAAATATGAAAAAGATATAACTAAAAGGCTATTTGGATGGATGAAAATATAGTAGAAAACTTAGAAAAAGTTAACCACGAACTTTATGAAAAAAATGTTCTTTTAGAAGAAAAAATGGCACAACTCTTAGAAAAACAAAAAGAAAAAGAAGAGAAAAACAAACGCTTACAAAAACAGATAGATGAACTTGTAATACAGATGAAACAATCAGAACAGCTGATTGACAAAACAAGAAAAAGCACATCCATTAATGAGGTAAGTCTAGAGCCGAAAATTTACTTAAAAGGAATGTTTAAAAGTTTTATTGAAGAAAAAAATGCTTTATTAATTATGATTAATGGGAGAGAGTACTACTATCCCTTACATGAATACCAATCAGCGCATCTTCCTCTACCTGGGTCAAGAGTACTTATTTTTAGAAGTCAAAATGACACTAATCTTATATATGGTTTTGATGTATCAAAAATGATAGATATAGCACCAAAAGTCGAAGCAACTGTAAAATTTAGTTCACCTTTGCAAAATCGGTTAAAACTTCATGTTGAAAAGTTAGGTTATATAGATTTATGTCCTCATGAAGACTTTTGGAAAAGTGCATCTTATAAAATAGGTGCCACACTTATTTTAAGTCAAATTTCTATCAATGCAAACTACTATTTTTATATTTCGCAAAAGATTGACTCACGAACAAACAGAAATGAGATTTTAAAACTTTTACTGGAGAACAAATAAAATGAATAAAATACTACTACCCTTGGCTTTGTTATTTATATATGTGCTGACTATGATAGTGCCAAATCTGGCAACCACTTCATGGCATAACCTTGATGCTAAAAATAGTTTTCTAGTCTTACACTATGGTATTTTTCATCTTCCATCAATTGCCTATATTATATCATCAGCCATCTTGTTACATCTTTCAGTTTCCTCTGCAGTTGGTAATGTTGATGGTTCAAAAAAATCTATGGAAAACGAGATAGAAGAAGCAATAGAAATATTGAATGATCCAAATAAAAATGTTAAACAGGTTGCAAATAGTACAAATTCATTTATTCAAGAGATTAGAACAATTTTACTCAATGGTGCCATAGAAGAAGATATGGAACTTGTTGTGGAAAAAAGAGTATCGCAACTTACTGCTGTATACGAAAAACTTATATCTGAGTATAGTTATATTGCAACAATATTACCAATGCTAGGTATGCTTGGAACAATCACTGGGCTTTTACAAATGTTTGCAGTATCTGATGGTATTGACAACATAGCACAAAAGATGGCAGGGCTCAGTGTAGCTTTGGCAACAACACTGTATGCGACATTATGGGTTATACTTTACACAAAACCAAAATCAAGAGAAATTGAAAACAATCTCATAGAAATAACTAATCAAGAACATAGGCTTGTGATTCAAACAAAGCTTTTTCTACATAATGCTGATTTAAATTTATTAGAAGATGAAGTAGTGCAAGCGCAGACACAAAGAGAAGATAATGAAACGCTATCGTAATCCAATAAGCACAAATGAAAATTTATGGTTAGTCTCTTATTCTGATCTTATTACATCAATTTTGGCCGTTTTAGTTTTGGTGATGTCATTTTCTAAAATTGATATTGAAAAAATTGATCATGCGAACAGACTTTTAAAAGATGATTCTTTAGTTACCTTAGCAACACTAAAACAGCAGTATAAAAAACTTATTCAAAAGAAGAATCTGCAAAAATATGTTAATTTACTTTTAGATGAAAATGGACTCATGATAAATATGTCTTCTACTGTACAATTTGACATCAACAGTGCTAAAATAGATACAAAAAAAATACAAATACTCCAGCCAATAATAAAAAAAATCGTACAAGACAGTAAAAAAAGAGAAATTATTGTTGTAGGGCATACTGACAGTAGCGGAACAAGAAAAAGAAACTGGGAACTCTCTTCACAAAGAGCAGAATCAGTAATGCTCTATCTCATGAAAAATGGTTTAGATGATCGACATGCACACATTGTTGCATATGCTTCTAACAAACCTTTTGATACAAATAGACAAGACAAAAAAAATGCGAAAGATAGAAGAGTAAGTATTTTAATTGGAAGAAGTTACTAATGAGATTTTTAAAAAATTTACCAAATAACATATATGTTCAATTTGCAGGAGCATTGTCAATTATTCTTGGACCAGCATTAGATGCGATAAGTACCTCAAATGTTTATGTATATATTGGACTTGGTTTCGCAATTTTGTTTCTCATTGGTGTGCATGAAGAGTATAAAAAAAACAAAAAATTTGAGAAAGAATTGATACATTTTCCAATTGTTATAAAAATAGATAATGGTCCAAATGAAAAATTTGCTATGAAACTTTTAATGTGGCAGATAGAACAATCAGAAAAACTTTCTAATTATCAAGAAGATTTACTTACTTACTATCATCTTGATGTAGATAGCTATATATTTACATATCGAGGTGATATTTTTGATCGAGACAAACTTTTTACATTTATGCATATAATCCGGTATAAAATAGAAGAGATTGAAAGGAGACTTGAAGGGAGAGTAAAGTTTCATATTGCATATTACAGACGTCCTGCTATAGGTTTTATGATAGGCACACTTTTTAGAACAGAGGCAATTAAGTTGTATCAAAATAATGATACAAAGAATATATTTGAAATGGTGTGTGATGTAAACACTCGTAAATACAAAGAAGCTACTCAACTTACAAAATATACTATAACAAAAGATTTTAGGAAATCAGAAGATGAAGTACTGATAGTGATTAACAGTGCTAGTCACAATGTAAACATACAAGCAAGTTCTTTAAAAAAATTTAATAACACAGTTGTATTACAATTAATCGAAAAAGGAACTATCCCCTATGATGCTTCATGGGATGAGTATAGTTCTCAAATATATACCGTCATCAACGAGCTCCAAACTCAATTTAAAAAAATCACTATCGCTCATTCTATGCCTGAAGCACTTGCAATATTGCTTGGAATGGCTATGGAAAATTATTGGGATGTTAATATTACGCAATATGTTAATCAAGATTACAAAACAATGTATAATCTTAAGGAGATTGTATTTTTATAGGGTTGCAAGCAATTGATTACTCAGAAGTTTGGACTGCCAACAGAGGGTTAATCATATTTAAAAAATCATCACGTGCGGTTGCATTTGCACTTGCTACAATGTAGCCTTGGTGGTTGATAGGATCAATTTCTACACCCTCTAAATCTGTCACATATCCACCTGCATTCTTCACAATCAGACAGGCAGCTGAAAGATCCCATGCATTTGCCGCTTTTGGGAAATAGGCTATATAATTACTGTAAGCACCTTTGGCAACCATACACATTGAATATGTTATGGAACCGCCTATAGAAGTAAGTTTTTTGACCTTATCCTCTTTAAAAAGTTGATTAAGACTTTTTACAATCGGATGAAAACGTTCAGGTTTAAAATTTACAACAGCCACACTGGAATTATCTCTCAAAGGTAATGTCAACATGCCAATATAAGACTTCGCACCTTTTTCAGTCTGAAAAAATTCATTTGTAAACGGATTAAATACAATTCCGACTGTTACCTCTTCATTTTCTATAAGCGAAAGATTAATGGCTGATGTGTTTTCATGTGTTATAAAAGCCCATGTACCGTCTATCGGATCAATGGCCCAGTAAGGCTTTGATGTATCTATTCCAGTATATTGTTCTTCTCCCATAACCTGTATGTCAAAGCTGTCTTTTAAGCGTTTTGTCATATAGTCTTGCACCTGTTGGTCAATATTTGTTACAGGAGTATTGTCTTTTTTAAATTCATAAGAGAAGGTATTTGTCTCTCTTGCCTCTTTTATAATTTTACCGGCCTCTTCAACAATCTGTTTGGCAATAATCAAATATATATTTCGCACTGGTATTCCTTCTCTTTTATATATGCACAAACTCTTTTTTTGCAATGACAACTTTTTGTAAATATCTGCGTGTCTCTTTATAAGGGAGCCGTTTACGTAACTTTGTATATACACTTTGCGGACCTAATCTGTTAATCACTCTTTTTGCTTTTTGTCTGTCTTTATGAAATATTTTTAATACATTTCCACTACCTGTATTATAAGCACTGATAACACAATACTCACGAGATACAAAATTATAAATACCTGCAAGATATTTTTTATCTAAAATATTTAAATAGGCTACGCCTAATTCTATATTATTATTTGCATTAAAAAGATACTCTTTTGAAGGTGTATATTTTTTGCCCTTTACATGTAAATATGCATCACGCCCTGCAGTTTTTGGCATAATCTGCATAAGCCCGTAAGCGCCTGAACGACTAACAGCAAACTGATTAAAATCACTCTCAGTTTTTATAATCGCGTAAACTAAATTTTCACTTATATTATATCTTTTAGCATACTTTTTTACCAATGGCTTGAATTTTGCCACCCTAATATTGGCATGGTCACGCACCATAGGAAACTCTACATAGCTCATTTTTACAGATCTCCCGTTGCGCTTAAGAGTTGTTGTTTTATAGTTGTTTTTCAATAAAATATTTGCATATCTGTTGGCACGCCATTTATAACGAATATTTTTACCCATATCATCTTGAACTTCGCCAAAAAGATAGGGCATTCCCCCAAGTTTGACATTTTTTGCACCAAATAAATCTACACTTCGCGGGTCATCTGGCAACAACAACGTCATCACAATACTCTGTTTTAAATCCTTTTTACTACCAAGAGTCTCTACGCGTACACGCCCTTTTGTAAAATCAATCAATGCCCTACTCTTATAATTTTGCAAATATTTTACATACTCTTTTTTTTGAGGAATAACTATGTTGTTCTTTCCCCAAAATTTCGATATATTTGTTTTGAAATGAGTCAAAAAGTTTATGTCACGCACTAACTGTTTAGGATGTCTTATATAATATGTAGATTTTTTCTGTGCAAAACTTTTCAAAGCTACAGTAGGTTTTTTTGACAGACTTGCACGAACAAGGGAATTATAATCGCTACTTGCACATCCTAAAAGGAAAAAGAGAATAAATACAACTGTTATAAATTTTTTCATAATGAATTATACTAAAAATTTGATGATTTGAGAAAATTTTTGAAGTGGTGGGTTCTGAGTGACTAACGATATTAGTATATAAGGTATTTTAGATGATTATATTAATATTCTGACCCTTATTTTAACCCTTATCCTGCATTAAAGAATCATTACAAAAAAGCAAAAACAACCTAGAACTACCTTGCCTGCTATTTTAAAAAAATATTTTATGTGCTATACTTACATATGTATAAAATAGTAGGTTCTTTATTAAGGGATATTGGATTAGGGCTTTTTACAAACGGGCTTTTTACAGTAACCCAAAATGGTTTTGGTTTTAACAACACCATTACAATAGGTATCTCGATATGGATTATTATATTTGGATTATTGATACATCAAAAAGGAGTTGAAAATGGATAGCGAATACATTATAACAGCATTTGCGACGGTAACACTTATTTTTGCGATGGCGTATTATTATCATATTACGCACAAAAAAAGTAATATGCATTAAATAATCATTACAGCTGAAAATAAAGCTGTAATAATTATTATGCGCATGCCTCTAAACTCATAACCCATTTTTCCAAATCTTCCATTCGCCAAAATTTTGACTTCCCAACGACAACTGGTTTTGGAAAATTTTCATCTTTTACAATTTCGTAAAATTTTGTATTGCCGATATTTAGCACATGTTGACATTCTTTTGGTGTTAATAATAGACTTCTTGCATAACCCCAAACTGGTTCAAAAATTGCTATTGCTCAAGCATGAAGAATTATGAGAAATTAAAAGAGCTAAAACCAGAACTATTCAAACGATTAACAGGTGTAAAACCTGA
>Ga0256840_1001464_pt1 | contig 22175 bp, 23 predicted proteins | sample 355202metaG_FD_185969 | JGI IMG/M metagenome (GOLD analysis project Ga0256840, IMG submission 185969) | Hydrothermal vent microbial communities from Mid Atlantic Ridge, Atlantic Ocean - 355-202 | ecosystem: Environmental > Aquatic > Marine > Hydrothermal vents | place: Atlantic Ocean: Mid...
TTTATGGTACAATTAATTTAGAATTAATCTATAGTTATAGAAAGTAGGAGTACAAAATATGGCAACAAACAAAAATAAAAGTTTTTCATCTATTACCTCTATTGATCCTATAACTCTAAATTCCTATGAATATTTTAAGAATGAGATACTTGTAAATAATCTAGAAAAAACCAAAAAAGATTCATTTATAACATCTTATATACCTTCAAAAGATATAATATCAGCTACTATAGATATGAGTAGAAATATCCCTGATAGTGACCTGAAAGATGCCATAGAGATCAAAGTATATGATGAGCTTGGACTTGATTCTGCAGTCGATTATTCAATCACTTATCTTGAAACAGAAAATAGTGATCAAAAAAATAGAACATTTAATGTATTTGTTATTGATGCAGAACTGGTAAATGAAAGACTTTCTCCAATTAAAAAACATACAAAGTATATTGATTATGCTACTGGGGTGCCCTTTTTAATAAAATCTCTATACAAAAAGGCATTTATAGAGCCTGAAGGAACAGACTGCTTTGTATATTTTCAAAAAGAGGATGCCTTTTTAGCAATCTATAGAGATGGAGAATATATATATTCAAAATCTCTGCACTACTCATTAACTCAGATAAATGAAAAGTTTTGCGAATTAATTGGTGAAAGAATTGATGAAAAAGATTTTGCAAACTTATTAACAAACGAGGGCTTAAAAGGAAGTAATCTAGACTACCAACAGCATCTCATGAAACTTTTTGGAGAGATATTTTTATATATAAACGATGTATTGATTTATGCAAAGAGATCTTACTCGCTAGAGTCAATAGATAAGTTATATATCGGCTCAGAAATTGGAGAATTATTAGGAATAGAAGAGTATGCGCAAAGCTACTTGGCACTGACATCACATAACTTTAATTTTAGCATCGCCATCAATTCAAAAGAGTGGTATATAGATCAGATTCATATACTAATGATTTTAACTGCACAATTATACTTTGAAGAAAAAGATGATAGTTTAAATTTCTCACCTTTCAGAAGACCTCCTCCTCTTTCCAAAAGGCCGGTAGGTAAATTGATAGGCGTTTTAGCAGCGAGTATTATTCTTTCATTAGCATATCCAGCATATCAGCTAGGATATAGTTATTTTCTACAGTTAAAACTAAACAAACAAACAAAAGTGTTTGTAAAACTACACAAAAAAACTACTTCTATAAAAAATGAATTAGCATCTCTAAAGCAAGAAAAATCAAAAGTTGATGCTCTGCTAAAAAAAGAGAGTGATAAGTTTGAATTTAGAAAAAAATTATTAACAGAGATATACTCTAAAAAGATATCCTACCCTATGAAAGCAGATATTTTAGCCCAATTTTTTAAAATTTCTAATAAATACAAATCAAAAATAGACAGTATTGAATTCAGAGACAATGAATTTGTATTTAATGTTCAAAATAGATCTGATAAGAAAATCACAGAATTTATAAAAAGTCTTACAAAATTGAACAAATACAATATAAATACTGACAAAATAGAAAAAGTAGATAAAAAACAAAAGTACTTATCTAAAGTAACTATAGGATTGGATAATGAGTAGTTCAGAAAATTTATTTGAAAAAATAGACGCTTCCTTATCGCAAAAAAAAGAGAGTGAATTAGCTCTTATTTTTCTGATGATTTTTGTCTTTGTTGGTTTTATTGTATATTCTTATGTTTTTCCAATCACCGAAAAAAAACTAAAAATAACAAAAAGAAACCTAGTTTCAATGAATAAGAAAGTACTTGACGAAAAAAGGTATTTAAGATCTGTTACGAGAAATGGAGATGAAAGATTTTACATAAAAAAGGCTAAAAGAGATGTTGAAGGCGACAAAATTTTGCTCGAAAAAACAACATATACCAACTCTTATGTCGATGGAAAACTTAAGGATTTATCATATTTATTATTTAACAACCAAAATTGGGCAAAATTCTTAGACTCTGTAACACTTTTAGCAAAAAAGAACCGCGTTAAAATAAAAATAATAGAAAATAAAATTAATGAACCAACTCTCCAAAAAATTGAGCAAATTTTAAATTTAAAAGTTGAGTTTAATGGCAAATTCAAAAATGTTATGAATTTTATTAATGCTATAGAAGAGAGTAAACTAGTTGTTGACATATACGAAATGAAATTAAAAGGCGCATCAGGAGTAAACGGAGAGATAGATATTGGAGTATGGGGGATGAAATATTGAAAAATATAATAAAACATAGTAAACAATTATTTATATTATTGGCTCTTTGCTCATCATTTTCATTTGCAGCATCCTCGCTTAATCTTGGAAATGATACCAAAGAGTATGATAAAATATTTGAAAAAATTAGTGAAACCAGAATAGGAATAAACCCAAGAGAGATAGATAAAATTAAAAATCCTTTCATTGTAATATACAAAAATGTAGATAGCAACAAAACCAAAAAACCAAAAATCATATATAACCTGGATGCAATTTTTGATAATAAAGCCATGATAAATAAAAAATGGTATAAAAAATACTCAAAAATTGGGGTTTATAAATTGGTTAAAATTAAAAATCACAGTGTTTTGCTTAGAAGTGCAAACAAATCTAAAGAACTTTTTATAAGGAAAGACAATGAGTCTAAAATTAAATTTTCAACAAAGTAACAAAAAACTATTTTTGTTTATAGTTTTAATCACTCTGGCGGTTTTTCCGCTATATGCTGCTAAAAACAATAAGTCTTGTGAATATAGAGCATTTAGCATAAAAACGAATGACAAAGTTAGCAATTTAGATTTATTGACTCAAATAGCAGATTCATGCAACTTTACAATTGTAATCAAAGATGATTTTGCAAGAGATACTCTTAAAAAGAATTTGGATGGTGTAAACATAAAAGATTTATCATTAAATGAACTTTTAAAGCTGTTAGTTGGAGAAAATGATCTCTACTACACCTTTGATAAAAATTTTCTTGTAATTTCAGCACTAAAAACAAAAATTTTCAACTTAGACTACATCACTTCAGTTCGAAATGGCACATCTGTACTGAATGCATCCGTAGATGCAACACCAACCGAAGAAGGTGGAAAGAGAGCTATAAACAATGATAATTCAATAAAATCAAACGATAGCTTTGACTTTTGGGCAAAAATATCAAGTGAATTAACATCCGTACTTAACACTGCAGAAGACAAATATAAAGCTGACAAACCTATAATAAATCCAAATGCTGGTATTATTACTGTTACCGCTACAAAAAAACAACTTGATAGAGTTAAAGAATATATAGAAATTCTGCGAAAAAGACTACATAAACAAGTATTAATAAATGTGTCAATTTTATCTGTTGATCTTGAAAACAAAAGCAACAGAGGAATAGACTGGAGTAAATTCAATCTATCATTAGGAGGTAATGCAAATTACAATATAAACGGTACAGGCACAAATCCTCTAGATACTGTTAACTATGCAAATACATACACGGTGATAAGCCAAAATGTATTTAGTATGTCTGGATTGATTAATTTCTTGGCAACAAAAGGAAACACCAAAGTTATTTCAAGCCCAAAAGTATTGGCATTAAATAACCAACAAGCTTTAATAACAGTAGGCGACAATATAAACTATCGAGTTCCTGAAGATACAACCAATAATGCAACTGCTACAACAGTCACAACAACTACATATAAAAACTACTCAATATTTATTGGTGTGCTCTTAAACATAACACCAGAAATTTCAAATAATCATGAAATTATTTTAAGAATCAATCCTTCAGTAAGTAACTTCAAATACACAGAAGATGATGGTAAACAGGTAGAGCCAAGAGAAATAGCACCGGATACTTCTGAGAAAAAACTTTCAACTGTTGTTAGAGTAAAAGATGGTAGCACGATAATTCTTGGTGGCTTAATAACTAATTCTAAAGGAAAAACTCACTCAAGCGTACCATTACTTGGAGACATACCACTACTAGGAAATGCATTTAAGCACACTGGTGACAGTTTAACTTCACAAGAACTCATATTTGTTATTACTCCAAAAATTATAGGAGTTAATGGAGTCAGTAAAACTTCACTTAGAGATTTAGGATTTTCCAAGAGAATGTATGAGTAGCAGTCAATTTACAGATTTAAAGGATATATTTATTGATGGCGAAGTATTTGATTATGTAAATTTGGATAAATCCTCAATCGCATATGAAAAACTGATTCAAGCGATAAACAAGCCTCTAAAACTCATACTTTTCTATGGTAAACCTGGCACGGGAAAAACATTTCTTCTTCAAAAGATATATAATGATTTCAAAAAAAAGAAAAATATTATATTTCTACCTAGGCCATTTTTTGACGAATTGGAGTTTTTGAAGGTTTTATTTAAAAAAACATTTAAAGAGTCGCCACCTAAATTCAGTGGCTATGATGAATTTCTATCAATTGTAGCCAAAAAATTAGATAAAAATACTTCAGCAGCAACTGTATTAATAGATGAATCCCAACTATACCCTAATGACTTGATAGAGAAAATAAGGCTTATGGCAGACTCTAGGAAATTTAAGTTTCTTTTTACAGTACACAAAACAGATGAAGAAGATATACTGGCTAAAGACTATTTTAAAACACGAATTTGGGAAAGCATTGAATTAGAAAATTCATCATTTGATGAAATAAAATTATATATTGAGAAAAAATTTATGTTTCATAATAAATTTGAGTTTGTATCAATATTTAAAGAAAAACATTACAAATTAATAATGCAATTAACAAATGGAAATTTAAGAATGATAAATAAACTGTTGTTTAAATTATTTGAAATACTTGAGTATTATGACATTTCAAATCCTTCAAAAATAAATCGCAGATCATTGCAAATCAAATATTTAGAGATGGCTGGCATATCGCAAGGAATGATCAATGCTTAGCTCTCGAGACATAGCAGACCTAGAAGCTAAATACTCCAAATATATTATTAAAAAAAGATTTAAACTTTTTTTGATTGTATTGGTTGTTACCTTGATACTCTTCTCCACTCTTTACTTTTTTTATTTCAACTATATGCAAAATCAAAGTGAAACCCCCAGTAAAAAACCCACAAAAAAGATAAAAAAAATAACTGCACTAGTAAATTTGAAGCATAAAGATATTGCGTCTCTAAACAGAAAAGTAGACAAGATTAAGAAAATTGAAAATCCAGATAAAAATTTAACTGCAAAAAAAGAGTTAAATACTACAAAAATTAATCAACCAATTAAATTGAAAAAATCAAATTTCAAAGCTACAAAAAAAGAGGATAAAAGAAATGATGAGTTTTTCTTTAAGTTGAACCCCTCCGATAATCTATCGTCTGAGCACGATTCTGAGCATAAATTGACTTTTAGTATAAAAAAAGAGGATAACAACTCAGTAAAAAACATAAAAGAAGAGATAGATAAAGATAAAAACCTGGATAAAAATGATACAATATTAACAGTAAAAAGAAAAAAGAAAAAAATCAATATTATTATGAAGGATATTGATTCTATCTCTTATCTTAAAAGAAAATTTAATAAAACGCATGATATAGTTTTTGCTTTGATGTTATGCGAAAACTACTATTCGATTAAGGACTTTAAAAATTCTTTAAAATGGTCGATTATTGCTAATGATATTGATAGCTCAAGCGAAAGAAGCTGGATTTGGTTTGCAAAATCTAAGTATAAATTAAATCAAAAGGATGATGCAATAAAAGCTTTAAAAGCATTTTTAAAATCCAATGATTCACAAAATGTAAAGTCGCTATTGCGTGATATTACCAATGGAGAGTTGAATGATTAAGAAAATATTATTGTTATGTTTTGTATGTTGGAATATTTCATATGCATATACTATTAATGATGTAAAAAACTTCTATCAAGATAAAAAGTTTTCTAAAGCTTGCTCCATCTCCGGAAATATATATGTAGCTTATAAAAATAATGAGGAATTTCTAAATATATTTGCTAGCTCTTGTCTAAAATCAGATATGATTAACAGATTAGTATTACCAATCATAAAACTCTACAAAACAAAGCAGGCCAGAGAAAATGCTGCATACTTTTCCACAATATTATACGAAAAAAAGATGCTCTATTATGCACTATGTGACAATATTGATATATCTTACATAAATTTACCAAAAACGGATTATATATTATCTAAAATATTTAATAAGTTTGTTCAAGGAGCATATGACTTAAAAGATGGAAAGTACTGGTTTGGAAATTCAAAAGATGCTACGATCAAATACAAACTCTCCATAGAAGAGAGAAACGGAATAAAAAAAATGTATCTTAGAACATATAAAAATGATTCTATAATCAAAGTAAGAGTTTATTGGTAACTAATCATGAGTGATATGAATTTAACCCTTTTAGATTATTTGATTAAAAATAGAGTTTTAGATTCAAATACAGCTAGTATTGTCAAAGAAGAGTCAAAAGAGAAAGATAAAGATGTATATAAAATTTTATTAGACAGACACTTGTTTGATAAAAATGATTTATTACTTTTAATAATCGAGTTTTACAAAAAAGGCAATATCCAAATAGAAGATATAAATAGGTATTTTTCTATAGAAATCGAAACATTTCTACAAGAGTTGGCAAAAAATTTAAATGCTGTATATATTGATCTAGACTCTATAGATATAAATCACCGAATGGTTTCAAAATTACCTTTTGCACAGTTAAGAAAATTTCATGCTCTTCCCGTAAAAGAGGATGAAATTAATGTTTATGTTGCATTTAAGGATCCAATAGATTTAAATGCCCAAGAAGCTATTCAAAGAATATTTCCAAGAAAACTTGTAAAAACAGTTATTAGTGAACCATCTTTGATTGAAAAATATCTGAACAAGATAGAGCTCGGAGATAGCATAAAGGAGCTCATAGCAGAAATCCGAAAGGAGATCACTTCGAGTGCAAGTGAAAATCCTCAAGAGTCGTCAGGTATCTTAAAATTAATAGAAGTTATATTAAAAACTTCTATTTTATCGAGAGCTAGCGATATACATGTAGAGCCTACTGTTAACAATTGTGTAGTAAGAAGCAGAATCGATGGTATGCTTACAGAAACTTTTATATTTGATAAAGATATCTACCCTCCTCTTGCATCTCGTTTAAAACTTCTCTCAAATATGGATATTGCAGAAAAAAGAAAGCCGCAAGATGGCCGATTTTCAGCTACAATTATCGGGAAAGAGTATGATTTTAGAATTTCTACTCTACCAATTTTAAATGGTGAATCAATCGTTATGCGTATTTTGGATAAATCAAAAGTAATGATTAAATTAGAATCTCTAGGAATGCATAAAGATAATTTTAGCAAATTTAGCAAATCCATGAGAGCTCCATATGGTGTTATTTTTGTAACAGGTCCTACAGGAAGTGGAAAAACAACAACACTCTATGCTGCGCTAAACGCGATAAAAAATGTTGAAACTAAAATAATCACAGTTGAAGACCCTGTTGAGTACCAGCTAAATCTGATACAACAGGTTCAGGTAAATGAAAAGGCAAATTTAACTTTTGCTTCTGCTCTTAGATCCATACTAAGACAAGATCCAGATATCATCATGATTGGTGAAGTAAGAGATCAAGAAACCCTTAGAATTGCTGTGCAAGCAGCGCTTACTGGACACTTGGTATTTTCTACACTTCATACAAATGATGCTATAAGTGCAGTTACTAGGGTTATGGATATGGGAATAGAACCATACCTTTTAAGTGGTTCATTAGTAGCTATAGAAGCTCAGAGACTCGTCAGAAAGCTTTGTCCGCACTGTAAAAGTAAAATTACACTACCAAAAACTGCTTATGAAGATATAAAAGAGTTTTTACCAAATGATTTTCAGTTTTACAAACATAATGGATGTGAAAAATGTGCTCAAACAGGATATATGGGAAGAGAAATGCTTTCAGAGATTTTGATTGTAAGTGAAAAAATATCTAGCATGATAGCGCAAGGAAAGAGTAAAGAGGAGATCAAACAACAAGCATTGAATGAGGGTTTTGTGGACATGTATAAAGATGGTATACTAAGAGCTGCAAGAGGGATCACAACTATAGAAGAAGTTATAAGGGTGGCAAAAGGATGAATTATTTTGAAGTAACATCTCTTTTCAAAGGGAAAAAAGAGATAAAAGTCATAAAGGCACCAAATAAAAAAGATGCTATTACTATAGCAAAAACAAAAATTCCCGGGATTTTATTAAATATAAAAGTGACTGCTGCTCCAGTAGAAGATAAATTATCAGACTTTAAAAATAAATTTTTAAAATCAGTTATAAAGAAAAAAATAGATACAAAAGCTTTAATAGCCGCTATAAGACAACTCGCTGTTATGACAAATGCTGGTATATCAATTCATGATAGCATTAAAGAAGTAGCAAACGCTAGTGTTGATAAAACTTTAAAAGATATATTTGAAAATATAAATGATGATTTGAACTCTGGGCTAAGCTTAACTCAATCTATGATGCCCTTTCGCGGAGATTTAGGTGATGTTACACTAGCCTTAGTTGAACTTGGCGAAAGCACAGGAAACATGTCAGAATCTTTAGAAAAACTGGCTGAAATCCTAGAAGAGATGGAAGAGAATCGACAAAAATTTAAAAAAGCTATGAGATATCCAATTACAGTTATGGTGGCAATTGCTGTTGCATTTACCATTCTAATGGTTTATGTTGTTCCTAAATTTAAAGAGATATTTTCAAAATTTAAGACTGAACTTCCTCTGCCAACTAAAATACTACTCTTTTTAGAAAATATCATTCACAACTATGGCTTTTATCTTTTAGGCTTCATAATTGCTACTATAATATTTTTCAAATACATGCTCGCAAACAATGTAGAATTTAAGAAAAAATATGATCAATATATACTGAAAGTATATCTCATTGGAAATATAGTATTTTATGCTACAATGGCAAGATTTACGCTTGTATTTACAGAGCTTATTCGCTCAGGTATCCCTATAGCTGACGCACTGGAAACCTCTCTTTTAACACTTGACAATATGCATTTAAAGCAAAAATTGAGTAGTGTAAATGTGTCCGTCCAAAGAGGTGTATCGCTCACCGAAGCTTTTAGAGAAACAGGCCTGTTTGAGGGTATGTTAATCCAAATGATTAGTGCCGGCGAGCAGAGTGGAACACTTGATAAAATGTTAGAAAAAGTTACCAACTACTTTAAATCCAGATTTAATGAGATAATTGACAATATTTCTAGTTATATAGAGCCGATTTTACTCGGTTTTATTGCCGGAATGGTTCTTTTGATGGCACTTGGTATATTTATGCCTATGTGGGATCTTGCAAAAGCAGTTAAAAACTAGAGAAAGAATTTCAATTTGCTAAACAAACCAAAATACAACTTATTTAAAAATACAAACTATGCATTAGCAGGACTAAAAGATATATTTCAAAATGAAAAATCATTTAAAGCACAACTTATGGCTTTTTTTATTTTGGGCATATTTGCATTTTTATTACATCTATCTTATGTAAAGACATCAATTATGATAATTTCTCTGTTTCTGCCTCTGATTTGTGAAGTTGCAAATAGTGCCATAGAGAGAACTGTAGATTTAGTGACATTAGAACATCATGAATTGGCAAAAAAAGCAAAAGATGCTGGAGCTGCGCTGGTCTTTATGGCTTACTTTATAGTTTTTATGGTTTGGATATTAACCCTCTATGCTTAAAAAGGCCAAATAGTCTCCATAAATTTTGAGCCCCATGGTTTTTCCATATTTTGATCGATATCACCTTGTGTTTTATATAGAATCTTTGCATCAGCTATATATTTTGAGTCAATTGTGTTTGTCTGCCCTATATCATAGGGTCTTATTACTCCACTTATCTGTATGATTTGCTTCTCCCCATTTAACAAAAGCTCTCTGCTGCCCTCTATAAAATAGTTTCCATTATTTAGTATTTTAATAATTCTTGCTGAAATTGTTGTTGTAAATTTTTCATCTCTACTATTTGTTCCTGTTCCCGAAAATGAGTTTGTAGAGTCAGATTGAAAGCCAATATTTGTTATACCATTTATCTTATTTGCCAAACTTTTTACAGCGCCATTTGAACCGGATGCAGTGACTAACCCACCACCAAGAGAATCTTTACTATCTTTTGTCAAATTTCTCTTAGCATTTGAACTTTGTGTAATATTCTCGCTGATCGTTACAGTTACAATATCATTTATATGCATAGCTTTAAGATCTGCGAACAGAGGATTATCGCCCTGCCCAAAAAGACTTCCAGGGTTTGATCTTGGCGTATCATTTACTTTCGGGGGCAACTCATCTACATATGAAGGGGCTTTCATGGTTATTTTTGGATTTGCGGGGTGCGTGGAGCAACCAGCAAACAACAAAGCAAGGACTAGGAATAGTATAGTTTTTTTCATATTTCTCTCATAGTTAAAGATATAAGGTACTTACTTCTATAAGCAAAAAAAGTTCCAACAATCAAACTTCTGCTTGTCGAAACTCTTTTTTCATCTTTTCATATATATATGCTTCAACTGGATTTTCTCCAATTTGAAATATTATTTTACAACTATCAAAACTTGTTTTAGATAATCCTTTCGAAACCACATCAAGTATGTATGCTCTCGTGTTAAAAATATGAGTGTGCGCTTCACCCTCATACGCAAAATCCTCATTTTCTACTTTTTTAAGACCTTCTCTCTTGAGATGCTTTTCAAATATGTCTTTATCTTTTATATTTTGCACATCAACAATAAGAACAACTTTGGCACCACTCATTTTTCAATAACCTTATCTAAATGTGATGAAAACTCTTTCGCATCCTTATATCCGACAACTTTTAATGACTTCAGTTCTATACCATTTTTAAAAAATATCATAGCCGGTGGGCCAAAAACACTAAATCTTTTGAGTAATTTTTTATCTTCTAAGTCATTTTTTGTAACATCTATTCTTATCAAATTAAATCTATCCATTTTAGCCCTGACTGTTGGATTTTTAAATGTATTTTCATCTAGCTCTTTGCAGCTTATACACCAGTCAGCATAAAAATCAATCATAACTATTTTTTTTGAATTTTTTATGATTTTATTTAACTCATCTAAAGTTTTTACAGTTTTAAAAACAGCATGTTTTGTGATTACTTGTTTAGTTTGCACATTTACAACAGATGCAATCTCTTTGGTTTGGAGTGGATTTAGAGGATTTGTAACACCTCTCATAGCGCCTACAAAAAGAAAAACAGAGTATATAAAAAATATAATCCCAAAACCTTTTACAAGTTTGCTCCATCCCGATTTTTTCTCCCTTATAGGCTCAAGTGCTCCCATATAAACTGAACTTATAAGTATCAAAGCCATCCACAATAGCATTGAAATTTGTCCACTTACTATGCGAGAGAGCATATAGATTGCAACTGCCAGCATCAGTACACCAAAAATTGCTTTGATATTATCCATCCAAACACCAGGCTTAGGCATAAATCTACCAGCTCCTGCTCCGACTATAAGTAGAGGCACTCCCATACCTAAACTCATAACAAAAAGTGCTGAGCCACCCAGTAGTGCATCTCCACTTTGTCCTATATATATCAATGCTCCAGCTAATGGTGCAGCAACGCAAGGACCGACTATAAGAGCTGACAAAAAGCCCATTATAGCAACACCTAAAACACCGCTATTTTGACTGTTTTCACTTTTTTTAGATAATTTTGTTTGTATAAAACTAGGCATTTGTATCTCATAAAATCCAAACATAGAGAGTGATAACAACACAAATATAAAGCTAAACACAGAGATAACCCAAGGATTTTGAAGAGCGGTTTGTATATTTGCCCCAAAAAGAGCCGCCAATATACCAGCCATCGTATAAGCTAGGGACATTGCCAGAACATAAACCAAAGAGAGAAAAAAGGCTCTTTTGGTATTCATATTTTTAGATTGAGAAATTATGATGGATGAGAGGATAGGAATCATTGGAAAAACACAAGGAGTTAGAGCGAGTAGCAATCCAAATCCAAAAAATGTCAATAGAACCATCAAAAAACTGCTATTTTTAATGCTATTGGCGATATTATCCTCTTGCGAAAGTCCACTAGTTATACTCTTTGTTTCAGCAATAGGTACTTTTTTAAATGTATCACTTTTGAGAGTAAAATCATATGTATTACTCATGGGTGAGTAACATAGTCCCACTTCAGAACATCCCTGATATGAAACTTTAATCTTGTATTTTCCATTTTTGAGATATTTTTCTATTATATTTGCTGGAATTTTAATCTCAATATCTTTTCTATGTACGATGAAATCATGAAATTTCACCGGCTTTGGACGAATTGATTCTTTATCCAATAAAACTTTTTGTGGAGAGAGAAGTTCAACATGGAGTTTATCATCATAAGCATACATTTTTTCACCAAGTTTTATCTTGATATCAACACCGCTATTGGTTTGATGTGCTGTTACTTTAAAAGCTTCTTCAGGAGTGAGGATTTTTTGTTTCATGAACTTTGCCTGCGAAGATACGCTCACAAGCAAAAGCATAATAATTAATTTCGTAATTTTACTTAACCATTTGATATGCATATTTAACCTTTTGATAAATTTTTCAATTTTATCAAAAGTAAGTAAATATTTTAATAACTGACCTTACACACTATAAACACACCTAGGCAGAATGAGAAAGCATCATATGCGAGGCAGTTTGCTTTTAGCGTAGCCAAAGCTACGGTGAAAGTGAACTAACGAAGCAGATGGTGCTTTCTCGTTCTGTCCTACGGATGATAAAATTTGCACCCTACTGCTGCGTCAGTATAGCTTCATAGTAGAATAACTACAATTTTGCTATACTTCCTTGCATTAGAGTGCAACTTTTATCACCTAGGTGTGCTTATAGTGCGTAAGGTCAGTTATAAACTAGGAGAGAAAATTTTCCCTCCTAGTTTTGTTGTGCTCTACTCTACTTCGGCATCTATGATTTCATCATCAGGATTTGCCTCTTTTTTAGGTTGTGCACCTGCGGCATCATCTTTTTTATACATAGCCTCTGCTAATTTATGACTCACCTCTGTTAGTGCTTTTACTTTTTCATCAATTTGCTCTTTTGTTGCTGAATCATTAGCTAAAACATCCTTTAGTGCTTTAAGAGCATCTTCGATTTTAGCTTTTTCTCCTGCATCTACCTTGTCACCCATCTCTTCAAGAGATTTTTCAGTTTGATGAGCAAGTGCATCAGCTTGGTTTCTAGCCTCTACAACCTGTTTTCTCTTCTCATCATCCTCTTTATGAAGTTCTGCGTCTTTTACCATTTTTTCGATCTCTTTTTCATCTAGTCCACTTGAACCTGTTATCTTGATCTCTTGTTGCTTACCTGTTGCCTTATCTGTCGCACTTACAGTTAAGATACCATTTGCATCAATATCAAATGCAACTTCGATTTGTGGCACGCCTCTTGGAGCAGGAGAGATATTTTCTAGATTAAACTGTCCTAAAGATTTATTATCTTTGGCAAACTCTCTCTCGCCTTGGAGTGCATGTATGGTTACAGCTGACTGGTTATCTTCTGCGGTTGAAAATATTTGTGTTTTTTTAACTGGAATTGTTGTTCCTTTTTCAATCAATCTTGTTGTAACACCACCGAGTGTTTCGATTCCCAAACTAAGAGGTGTAACATCGAGCAACAACACATCTTTAACATCACCCTTGATAACCGCACCTTGAATCGCAGCTCCTATAGCTACAACTTCATCAGGGTTTACTGATTTATTTAAATCTTTGCCAAAAAATGCTTTAACTCTCTCTTGAACTAGAGGAACTCTTGTACTTCCTCCAACCATAACAATCTCTTTTATCTCACTCTTGTCAAGATCAGAATCTTTAACAACTTCTTTGATTTTTGTTATAGTTTTTTCTACTAAATCTTCTATCAATGACTCAAATTTTGCTCTAGTTATCTTTTTTACTAAGTGTTTTGGACCACTTGCATCTGCGGTTATAAAAGGAAGATTTACCTCTGTCTCAGTTGAGCTAGAGAGCTCTTTTTTTGCATTTTCAGCAGCCTCTTTAAGTCTTTGAAGAGCCATCACATCATTTTTAAGATCCAATCCTGTATCTTTTTTGAACTCGTCTGCAAGATAGTCAATGAGTCTATTATCAAAATCATCTCCACCCAAGAAAGCATCTCCACCGGTTGAGAGTACTTCGACAACGCTATCGCCGGTCTCCAAAACTGTAACATCAAATGTACCACCACCCAAGTCATAAACTACAATTTTTTCTGCATTTTTCTTCTCTAAGCCATAAGAGAGGGCAGCACTTGTTGGCTCATTTATAATTCTAAGTACATTTAAGCCAGCGATTACTCCTGCTTCTTGAGTCGCTTTTCTTTGAGAATCATTAAAATAAGCTGGTACTGTGATAACAGCATCAGTAACACTCTCTCCCAAAAATGCCTCTGCGTCCTCTTTTAGCTTCATTAAAACTTTTGCACTAATCTCTTGTGGAGTATAAACTTTTCCATCAATCTCTATGGCACAAGCACCATTTCTATCTACTATCTCATAAGGTAGTCTATCTTTTGCTTGTTTTGCTTTATCTTCATCACACATTAGACCCATAATTCTTTTTATAGAGTATATGGTTCTTTTTGGGTTTGTAACTGCTTGTCTTTTAGCAGTATCACCAACTAAAACTTCATCTTTATCGGTATATGCAACAACAGAAGGAGTTGTATTTTTTCCCTCTTTGTTTGGTATAACCTTACTATCTCCATGCTCGTAAATCGCAACGCATGAATTTGTTGTTCCTAAATCAATTCCTATAACTTTTCCCATTTTCTATCCTTTAAAATTATTTTACTATACTAACCATCGCTGGTCTTAGTACTCTATCTTTTATCTTGTAACCTTTTTGAAATACTTCTAGTATCTCGCCAGAGTTTTTTTCCTCATTTTCAAGTTGCATGATCGCTTCATGAAAATTTGGATCAAAACCATCATCTACGCTTACCAACTCGATCCCGTGTTTTTCAAAAGTCTTCTTAAACTGCTCTATCGTTAGGACTATTCCCTCCTTAACTTTATCTAGGAGATCATCACTTGCTTCGCAACTCTCTTTTTCACAGGTACCCAATGCCATATCCAAAGAGTCGATAATAGGCAACAGATCTCTAGCAAACTGCTCATGAGCATAGCTGATCGCCATCATCTTCTCTTTTTCCATTCTCTTTTTAATGTTATTAAAATCAGCATTCATTCTCAGATACTTATCTTCACACTCGTTGAGCTTCCGCATCAAAATCTCCTCTTCATTCTCCACTTCTACAGGCTCATCTTGAGATATCTCCTCTTCACTCTGTATCAACTCTTCTTCATTTTCATCTTTACTCATGCTTACTCCTTTAATCCATTATTTAAAAAACCTTCAAAATCACTATCAAGTTTTCCAAAACAAAATATTTGTGATGCTTCTTTGTTTACTAAAGCATTATGCTTAACAGCCATACATCCATTCGGCACAAAATCATCAAAATAGACGCCAACACTTAATGCATCCAAAAAACTTGGCGACTCTATTCTTTGTATAAATGCTCTGTCATTTAACTCTTGAGCTATACTATAAAGTTCATTGACGCCCTCTTCAAAGAGTTCCTCTTTCAAGAATATGTCATTTAGTTTATTATGCAATTCATATAAACCAACAGATGATGCAATATTTCTCAAATCTTTCATACTGTAACCTATGAAATCTTTTAAAAAAATTTCAACCTTATTATGATACTTCAAGACAACTTCTTCATCATCAAAAACAAGTATCAAAAAACGTTTTGCAACACTAACAACTTCATTTAAGATAGAAGTTTTACTCTTTTTCAAGATACAATACAAACCATAATCATGAATCGAATCTTGAATCTTTTCTAAATCTTCAATCTCAAGAGGAACTTGTGGCTCAATTCTGTTTGTCCAATAGTTTCTCAATGCGCTTTGAGTAGGAACTCTTCCACTACTTACATGAAGCTGAACCAAAGATCCTTCATTTGAGAGTTGCTTGAAATATATCCTGATAGTTGAAGGTGAGATGTCTAGCGTCATTTTTTCATGAAGTTCACTAGAACCAATAGGACTTTTTGATTTTAGATACTCTTTTATGATTGATTCTAAAATAATCTCTCTCTTGGTCATCTTCATAAAATTTTCCACCTAATTCAGGATTAGCACTCTCTTCATTTAATTGCTGATAGAATTATACAACATTGAGTGATGTTTTGTCAAGTAGTTTTCTTTAGTCTGATAGACTCAATGTTATTTAGTCATTATTATTCATATAAAAATTATTAAAAATTTGAAAATATAAAGGAGAAAGTTGTTAAAGTAAGAGAATGTATATTTTAAACATAAACTTATAAATGCCTTATTACAAGGCTTAAATAGACTCGATGGAGCATAAAGTCAATTATCAAGGTTATCGTATTTTATGAAGTTGTATAGAATTTTTTATTTTTAAATACCTATATATATTAAAGATGATTTTTTTTATACTTTGAATTTTTATAGTAACAAAACCACTTCCATTTAAGGAAACAAATAATTCATCAAGAGCTTGTTTCTCTCTGTTTGTTAAATTACTCAAGCACTCTCCTTTAGTTTTGAACGGATGCGTTTGGTTATTCGTAAAACCTCTTCATCCTCTAGTTCACTTAACATTTTAAATATAGCAATAGCTGCCTGCGGCTTAGAATTTCCGAGTCTCCAGTCTTGGTATGTTCTCATAGAAATTCCTAGTCTCTCAGCCATCTCTCTTTGGCTGATTTTTTTTCCAAAAAATTTTGACTCTACTGCATTATGAAGGAGATTAAAAATATCACTGGTTTTCATAGGGCTTATTTTAACCAAGACAAAATTAATAACACCTAAATATAGATAAAATATCTATTATTGTATCTAAAATATCTACTATTTGCTATATTTTAAGCCAAATATATACATTTTTTATAAGAAATGTTACAATTTTACAATGTTTTTTGTGATTTTTATACGGTTTTATGTGTAAGTGCTAAGAAGCCAAAAAAATAATTTGGCTTCTTAAGAGAGGTTTACTATTTATCTCTGATAGATAATTCTTTGATAAGTTCGCTGTATTTATCAAAATTTGTCTTTTTAAGATATCTTAAAAGTCTTTTTCTTTGACCAACTAATTTTAAAAGACCTAGTCTTGAAGAGTGATCTTTTTTATTTATCTTCAAATGCTCTGTTAAATCCAAAATTCTTTTAGATAAAATTGCTATTTGAACCTCTGGTGAACCTGTATCACCCTCTTTTCTTCCGAATTTGTTGACGATTTCTAATTTTTCCGCCGAACCTAAAGCCATAATGACCTCCTTGATTGGTAATTTTCCCCAAGTGAAGAGTAGATTTTTAAGCTCTATCTCTTCAGAGGGACGGTATTATATCCAAATATAGAAAAAAAGTCTATAAGTTAAAGTAAAATCTAGTTTATATTTAGTACAATAATAGTCCTATTTTAAAAAAGGGTTTTTATGTTATTGACAAAAGCTAGCGAATATGCACTGTTATCACTTATTATGATTTCTGAAAAGGATTTTCCTCAAGATGTAGATACTCTATCTACAAAATTAGGAATTTCCAAAAGTTTTTTGGCAAAAATTCTCCAATCTCTTGCAAAAGAAAATATTTTAAAATCTTTTAAAGGAACAAAGGGCGGCTTCTTACTGGCAGTTGATCCTGAAGATATAACCCTTAGGACTATCATAGAATCTGCGGAAAAAAAACCAACAAAAGTTTTTGAGTGCTCTTTACCTGACTCCAAATGCCCTAGTGGAAAAGAAGATTTCTGCAAGTTACTCCCTGTATTAACCAAATTGCAAATGAAGATAGATCTCTTTTTAGATAAAATTACACTAAAAGATATAACTGAAAATTAATGGCAAAAGATAAAAGTAGTTTTTTAACGACAATTTCCACCGTATTAAAACCAATTTTAAAAGCAAAAGACTTAACCATGGTCTTTTTTATCATAGCTATACTTGCTATCATAATTGTACCTCTTCCTAGTTCTGCACTTGATTTTTTCCTTACTATATCGCTTTCAATTTCTGTTTTGATTATACTAATTTCATTGTATATTCCCAAACCAACAGACTTAACAACTTTTCCAACTCTCATACTGATCATAACACTATATAGACTCTCATTAAATATAGCTACAACCAGAATGATACTCAGCCATGGACACGAAGGGCCAAATGCCGTCAGTGAAATCATATCTAGCTTTGGAGAGTTTGTAGTGGGTGGAAACTATGTCATAGGCGTTATAGTTTTTTCGATACTTGTAATTATAAACTTTATGGTTATCACAAAAGGTTCAACCAGAGTTGCTGAAGTCGCTGCTAGATTTACTCTTGATGCGATGCCAGGAAAACAGATGGCGATAGATGCTGACTTAAATGCTGGTTTGATAGACGAAAAAACCGCTAGAAAAAGAAGAGAAGATATCATTCAAGAGGCGAGTTTCTATGGAGCAATGGATGGTTCCAGTAAATTTGTAAAAGGTGATGCAGTTGCTGGTATAATAATAACCATTATAAACATAATAGGTGGTTTTTTGATAGGAGCTTTTCAGTATGATTTAGATTTAGCTACAAGTGCAAAAACTTACACAATCTTAACTATTGGTGATGGATTGGTCTCTCAGCTTCCTGCTCTCATCACATCAACTGCTACAGGAATTATAATAACTAGGGCAAACAAAGGAGATGAAAACTTTGCGATAGGGGCAGTAAATCAACTCTTTAGCGACTATAAAACGCTCTTTATAGTTGGACTTATTTTGATCCTATTTGCTTTGGTTCCAGGACTTCCTACTATATCACTTGGTTTTGTCGGATTGATATTTTTAACTCTTGCATACCTTATGAAAAAGAGCGTGGAGGAGAATTTTTCTATCAAAAATCTATTTTCACAAAAACCTGATATTGTTGATTTAGATAAACCGCAAGAGAGCAACAATAAACCACCTCAAAAATCAGCCACACAACTCAAAGAAGAGGAAGAGAAGACATTAAATGACATACTCAAACTTGAGATACTTGAGCTTGATTTGGGCTACCAACTCATCAAGCTAGCTGACCCTGCACAAGGCGGAGACCTTCTTGAGAGAATCAAAAGTATGAGAAGAAAGATAGCCACAGATTATGGATATCTCATACCACAAGTAAGAATCAGAGATAATCTGCATCTTCAACCAAATCAATACCAACTACTTTTAAAAGGTGCCGAGATAGGCTCAGGCGAAATATACCCAGATAAATTCTTGGCAATGGATAGTGGATTGGTTATAGATAGCGTAGATGGAATAGCCACAAAAGAGCCGGCTTTTGGACTTGATGCCATATGGATAGATGCGGACAAAAAAGAGGATGCTATCATAAAAGGCTATACAACTGTTGATTCTGCAACTGTTATATCTACTCATCTTAGCGAACTTATCAAAAAATACTCTGAAGAACTGCTTACAAGACAAGATGTACAAGCACTCATAGATAAAACAAAAGAGAATTTCCCTGTCGTGGTTGAGGATTGCTTAAAAGTTGCAAATATCGGACTTATTCAAAAAGTATTAAAATCTCTACTTCACGAAAAGATACCTATAAAAGATATGCTAACTATTTTAGAGACCATAAGTGATATAGCAGAAGTTACTAGAAATGTTGAGATAATCACCGAACAAGTCAGGGCAAAACTTTCCAGAATCATAACAAAGATGTACAAAACCGAGGATGGTTTTATAAAACTTTTAACATTCAATGCAAATACAGAACAGAAAATGCTTGATGCTCTGCATGATAGAGATGGAGTTAGAGATTTGATTCTAAATATTGGGCAAATCAATGAGTTAGTACAAGTCATCAGTGATGAAGCAGCTAAGGTTTTACAAAAAGGAATCGCTCCAGTCATCATCGTTGTAGATCCACTTTTGAGAAAATCATTAAATGATATATTTGAAAAATTCAATCTTGATGTTGTAGTTTTGAGTCACGCAGAGATAGATACAAATGCAAAATTTGAAGTTGTTGGAACAATCGAAATAGAAAATTTATAAGGAAAACAGTTACATGAATAATTACAAAGTTCACCACTTATCACACACTGACCTAGATGGTTATGGTTGCCAAATGGTGACAAATAGCTACTTTAAAAACATAAAATTTTATAATTCAAACTATGGAAAAGAGATAAATGAAAGATTTGAAGAGATTTTTAGCGACATATTAGATGAAGAGTCCTCAAAACATTTGATACTTATAACTGATCTCAATCTCACTCCTGAACAAGCTAAAAATTTTGATGCCAGAGTTAAAATTGCAAATAAAGAGATAATGATTTTACTATTAGACCACCACAAATCTGGTCAAGATTGTGCAAATGATTTTGAATGGTACTATCTTGATGATAGTAGATGTGCGACAAAAATAACTTACGATTTCTTCTCTTCTGTCTTTCAAAAAGAGAGCAATTTAGCAAAATTTGTAGAAGTTGTAAATGCTGTCGATATTTGGCTTGATGACAAAGATGAGTTTGAACTTGGCAAAGTATGCCTTGGCTTAGTAAGTGGTGCTAAAGAGATAAACAGGATAATGTTTCCAAAAGAAAATTCGCTATATATGTTTGATCTTTTAACTAAAATCCAACCATATTTTAACCTTCCAAATCCACATATAGCTCTTGATGAAAATATTCATAAAATCAAAAAAGAGATATTTAGACAGGAAAAAGATGATACTTTAAATAATCTCATATCTAAACAAAATGTTAAAATGTTAACTAAAAATGCCGATAAGATGAGTATATCGTATGAACAACACAGGGGTATCTTGACCTACAACATCGGGAATGTTTCCGTGATTGGAAATGACTTTTTGAAGGCAAATCCTGATTTTGACTTTTTTATGGATATTACTTCAAGAAAAACGATAAGCCTTAGAGCAAATGGCAAAGTAGATGTAAGTAAAATGGCGGCACACTTGGCAAATGGAGGCGGACATCCAAATGCCAGTGGAGGTTTGGTTGGAAGTTTTAAAGATGGTTTTGTATATAAAAACATAAAAAAACAGATAGAAGAGTTGATAACAAAAAAAGCGGGAGGAAAAAATGCTAGATAAAAATATAGAAGAGATTGAGATTGAGATCGAAGAGTTAGCGATGCAACTCTCAGATATGCTAAATGCTGCACTATTTTTCGCAGGTGTAAAAAAGGAAAATCTAAAAAAGGCTGTTGATATCTACCTGGATACTATAGATGAAGTATTTGACGATGATGATGACTCAGAGATGGGGCTAGAGGAGATAATCATAGTCATAAATCACATCAAAAGAAACCATCCAGAGTTATTTTAGCACTAAAAATGTTACAAAATTTCCCCACTTGAACAGTGTTTGTATCTCTTTGAAACCTGATTTTAGTATCAGGTTTCTGTTTTCCTCTTCACTGTAAGGAACCAAAACATTTTCCAAAGCTTCTCTTTTTTGTGATATTTCAAACTGTGTATAACCCTCTGCTTTTTTAAAATTGTAGTAGATATCTATCATCTTTTTGTTTAACTCTACATTTTCATATATAATTTTTTCACTAAATATAAATATACCCTTTTCATTTAATGCATCATATATCTTTTTTATAAAATTTTCTCTTTGAAGTGGTCTTATGAATTGTAACATATAGTTTGCGATTATAGCATCACTTTTGGGCAGTTTTGCTTCCAAAATATCTTCAAGCCTCAGTTCAATATCCATACCGTATGCATCTATTTTTCTTTGTGCTTGAGAAAGCATAGCTTGTGAATTATCAAAACCTATCATCCTCAGGTTTTTATTGCTTTTTTCATTAAGGGCAAGCAGCGTGTTTGCCGTAGAACAACCTAGATCTGTTATGACTGAATTTTCCTCTACATGTAGGTCTATAATTTCACAAACTAGCGATATGACCTCTTTGTAAAAAGGAATAGAGCGATCTAGCATATCATCAAAAACAGTTGCAACATTTTCATCAAATTCAAACTGTTTTTTTATAGGTTTTTTAAAAATTTCATCCATTTGACACCTTTTTTAGATATAATCCGATAAAATTATATCTAAAAGAGAGAAGAAAGTGGATAAAAAGCT
>Ga0256840_1001465_pt1 | contig 22175 bp, 26 predicted proteins | sample 355202metaG_FD_185969 | JGI IMG/M metagenome (GOLD analysis project Ga0256840, IMG submission 185969) | Hydrothermal vent microbial communities from Mid Atlantic Ridge, Atlantic Ocean - 355-202 | ecosystem: Environmental > Aquatic > Marine > Hydrothermal vents | place: Atlantic Ocean: Mid...
ATTTTTATCCAATAATGTGATTTGACTAACGTAATTCTCTCATAAAGATTCAAGAAGAACAATGAACTATCAAGAACGTTGAATGACATAGGGTTGCTTAAAAATAGACCAATAAAAATGTAAAAAAAGCTTTATAAGTAAATCATCGTTTGCTAATATGCGCCGCAAGTTGAGACTTACCCCCTTTGAAAGTCTCGCTAAAAAAAGGAATGTATAATGTTTATTAGAACAGTAAATGCATTTGTAAGCACTTGTGTGCTTGTGATTGCTACAAGCTCTGTTACTGCTGCCCCCCACAGTAGAAACGCTACAAAAAGCATTGAGAAAAATAAAACCCAAGTTTCTCAAATAGAAGAAATTTATGCCGCTTTAGTAAAAGAAAAGACTTTGCAAAAATTTTCAGATCGTAAACCTGCTTTATTAAAAGCATCTTTTACGCCAAATAAACCGAAGCCTAAGCGTGTGTTAAAAAACGCTAATAGAAATAATAGCTATGCAAGAAGTTTGCGTGTGACGGCAACGGCTTACACTTCACATGTTAATCAAACCGATAGTACGCCGAATATTGCAGCTTGGGGAGATCGTCTTAAACCTGGCATGAAATCAATCGCTGTTTCTCGTGATCTTTTAAAAGTATATGGTTTAAAGCGCGGGCAAAAAGTTCGTATTAAAGGACTTAAAGGCGAGTACCGTGTACTTGATAAAATGAATAAGCGTTGGAAAAAGAAAATAGATATTTATATGGGTATGGATAAGCGCAGAGCGTTTAAATGGGGTCGCCGCAAAGTTCATATTTACTGGAATTGATTTTAAGTCATTACAAAAAAATACCTGCTACGATGCAGGTATTTTTTTGTGTGACGTTTGTAGGAGTCCCAGCTTAGGCTGGGAAGTTTCTTTATAACTATTTTATGAAGCTAACTTCACCAATATTTTTCGAGCGCGTTCAGCATCATTCAAGATTTGTAACTTCAGCACACTAAAATCATCAAACTTCTGTTCGGCACGTAAAAACTCGACCAGTTCAACACAAACATACTTTCCGTACACATCACCTTCAAAATCAAACAGATGTGTTTCTAGTCTATTCTCAGTGCCATTAACCGTTGGACGCGCACCAAGGTTGGCAACGCCGTTGAGTGGTTGGTCTGATAAACCAATAACCCTAACAGCATAAACACCACGAGCAGGTGCTATACGCTCTAACACTTTCATATTGAGGGTAGGAAAGCCAATGGTTCTTCCGCGCTTATCACCATGGCGCACCCTACCAGAAAGTTGATAGTGAGCGCCTAAAAGTTCATTGGCTGATTTGATATTACCTGCTTCTAATAAGTTGCGTATACGTGTGCTACTGATGCGTTTATTGTCATGATCACACGTTGGAGTATCAACAACTTGCATTCCCTTCTCGTCGCCTATGTTCTTTAGTAGCTGAAAATCTCCTTTGCGTTTATGACCAAAACGGAAGTCATCACCTACGACAAAATATTTTACGCCTAATTTTTCTAGTAAAATGTTATTTACAAAATCTTCGGGAGATTGCTGTGCAAACGTAGCATCAAACTTTAAGCAAAGAAAATTATCAACGCCCAAGCTTTGTAGTAACCGAATTTTATCGCGTTGTGGATAAATTCGTGCAGGTGGCTCGGGCATAAAATATTCTGAAGGGAGTGGTTCAAAGCTAATAATGGTTAGCGGTAAGTTGAGTGCTGTTGATTTTTCTTTTAACTGATTGATGATTTTACGATGCCCGAGGTGTAAGCCATCAAAATTACCAATGCTGGCGACACAACCAAGATCATTGTTTGTTAAAGCTTGTAGTCCACGAATCAATCTCATTATGCCAAGCCTTCGAAGTTTTGTTGGCGTAGTGCTTCATAAGTTACAATGGCAACGGTATTTGATAAATTTAAACTACGGCTATCGGCAAGCATCGGCAAGCGAAGTTTCTGAGTCTCGTTAAGTGAAGAAAGAACTTCATCAGGCAATCCCCGTGTTTCTGGTCCAAAGAGAAGCACATCGTCTGCTTTGAACTCAGCTTGATGATAGCCGCACGACCCTTTTGTGGTTAATGCATAGATGTTTTTCTTCTGAACAAACTCAAGGAAATTTTCAAAATTAGCGTACTCATTTACCGTAGCCATATCGCGATAATCCATGCCGGCACGGCGTAGCTTTTTTTCATCCAAATCAAAACCCAGCGGATGTATTAAATGCAGATGACAGCCTGTATTAGCGCACAAGCGCATGATGTTGCCTGTGTTGGGGGGGATTTCAGGTTCAAACAGTGCAATATTAAACATGGCAACTAGCCAATAAATCAATCATGTAAAAGTGGGGGGTGTGCATTGCATTTTTATTACTTATTTGTCTAATTTAGCAGTCTTTTTACTGTTTTGTTTTTCCGTAAGTAACTCTTTTGTGAGTTTGTCTATTTCGATATCCAAATAACCACCAAACATCTCCACCGTATTAATGCCGACCATTTGTGTGACTCTTTCATTACCTTGGTAATCTAAGAAAACTAAAGTAGGTGTTATATGGGCGTTGTATTTATCCGATAAGTCAGAGGGCTCTACGGTGTTGCCTTCAAAGTTTATGATATCTCTCGCTTCATCAATTTGCAGTTTTCGAATCAATACCTTCTTGTCATATTCGCCACTTTTGACCATGGGGCTTAATATTTCATCTTCCATTAATTTACAATATGGGCAGTGTTCTGCGTGGAGCATTAGCACCAAGCCAAGAGACTTTTCTTTCATGGTTTTGGCTAATTGTTGAAAATCACTTTCTTCCATCAAAGCAGAAACAATTTCTTCATCCGATGCGAACGTAGATGTGGCGTTTAAAGTCAGCAATAAAAGCAAACTGCTTATAAAAAATTTCATGGTTCTGTTTTGCCTCACAGCAGATTTTAACGTAAAGTTCGGGGCTAGTTCCTAATCTCTAGGTAGAAAAACGAATAGCTCACAAGTTTTATTCCACAGCACATCCAAAAAATGCCGCTTAAACCAATGGTGAAGCTAAGATTTTTTTTGAATATCCTGTGAAACCAAATACACACACTCTATCTCACTTTTCTACCTAGAGCTTAGGGTTAACTATAGCATGTACGTTGGAGCGCTTAAAAGTGGTGCGTTAAACGTTTACTAAATTCAGAGATACCTTCTTAAATATGTCAAAAACTATACGAATAGCTACACGTAAAAGTCCCCTAGCATTATGGCAGGCGAATGAAGTTTTGCGCCAGCTACAAATGTATCACCCTGACTTAAGTGTAGAGCTTGTTACCATGACTACACAGGGTGATAAAATCCTAGATACGCCTTTGGCTAAAATTGGTGGTAAAGGTCTTTTTGTAAAAGAGCTGGAAGTAGGGATGCTTGAAGGCAGTGCAGATATTGCGGTTCATTCGATGAAAGATGTGCCGATGGCTTTTCCTGAAGGTTTACATTTATCGGTAGTGATGGAGCGTGAGGATCCAACCGATGCGTTTGTATCAAATACAGTTAAGAGTCTTAAAGATTTGCCACTCAATGCAAAGGTGGGGACGTGTAGTTTGCGCCGCCAAACACAGTTAAAAGAAGCACGCCCTGATATTGAAATTTTAGACTTGCGCGGTAATGTAAACTCACGTTTAGGCAAGCTGGACAATGGTGATTATGATGCGATTATTTTAGCATCGTCGGGTTTGATTCGCCTTGGGTTTGAAGATCGTATCGCTCATAGCATATCCACCGATGATAGCTTGCCAGCGATTGGGCAGGGCGCGGTGGGGATTGAGTGTCGTAGTGATGACGATGAGATTAATGCCTTGCTTGCGCCACTAAATCATAAAAACACCGCTATTCGTGTGAGTGCAGAGAGAGCGCAAAACATGCGTTTAAACGGAGGATGCCAAGTACCGATTGGTGGCTTTGCCGAGTTGCTTGATAATAACCAAATGCGCTTGCGTGGATTGATTGGTTTCCCAGATGGCTCAAAAATATTCCGCTCTGAAAAACAAGGATCACAAGATGATGCTGAAGCATTAGGCGTAGCAGTTGCAGAAGATTTGCTTTTGCAAGGTGGCGGTGAAGTGTTGAAGCTTTTAGGCATAGAATACTAATTGGCATGTCCCAAACAGCGCCATTAAAAGATAAATGGATTGTTATCACGCGGCCTGCGCATCAAAGCGAAAATTTAAAGCGTAAGTTAGAGTCAGGGGGGGCAAAACCAATTTTATTTCCATTAATTAAAATTATCCCGCCAGCAGATTTGGGTTTGATTGAAAAGCAGTTAGATAATTTACAGGCTTATGATCTTGTTATTTTTGTGAGCGCTAACGCGGTTAATCACACCTTTGAGAAAATATCTCCGTCTGTATTACAGAATGTAAAAGTAGCAACCACAGGGAAAAAGACAGCAGATGCTTTGGAACAGCTGGCTATAAAAATAGATTTTTGCCCTAAAGAATTCTTTAACAGCGAGGCATTGTTAGCGATGTCTGAATTTAGTGATTATTGTGGAGATAAGAAAATTGCCATAATTCGTGGTGAGGGCGGGCGAGATTTATTGCGCGATGAGCTTCAACAGAAAGGCGCAAGTGTTGATTATATCAATACCTATCAAAGAGTATGTCCACAAATAGATTTAGATGCTTTAGAGCAACGCGCTAAGCAAGGCGAGCTAGATGTTGTTTTATTAACGAGTGGAACCAGCGTGGCTAACTTTTTTGGTTTGGCGCAAGAAGCAGATTGGGTAAACCAGCTCACATTATTGTTAGGAAGCACTAGAATGCAAAAGAAGATTCCAGACAGTTTTCAAGGTAAACTACTGGTCGCGGAAGATCCTAGCGATGAAACACTCTATGAGAAATTAACAATTTCTTTTAATTGAAAAATGTAACTTTTGATAAAAATATGGAAGATGAGCAACAAAAATTATTACGCAGACTAAATCGACGCACACGATTTACACAGTTCCTTGCTTGGTTGGCTTTGTTTTTCACCATGGTTGGTATCACGGCGGGCTATAAAAACTGGCTGAGAATTCACGATAAGGCAAAAGCAGGCGTGCAAGGCGTTGAAGAGATCAGAAAAGAATTACCGAGTTTTGCCAAGCAAGAAAGAGTGGCAGTCCTAGAAAAAGAAATAAACGATAATTTTAAAGACAATAAGGCGCACCTTGATAGCGCCATGCATGAATTGCGTAATATTCAAGATAGCACTCAACACATTGCAGAAACGGTTTACACACAAGTTGAAGCACTCACAAAACAACAAGAAGCTATCGTTAAAATACAAACGCCAACCATTAAAGATTGGTCATTGGGTGAGGTGCATTTTTTATTGCAAACAGCTGTACAACGCTTTAACTTAAAGCAAGATCAAGCGGGAGCGATTGCCGCATTTAAATTGGCAGATAGTTTGCTAGTTGAGCGAGGTTCGCTAGAGTTTCTTCCTGTGCGCAAACAAATTAGTGAAGATATAGCGGCGGTAAATCAATATGAGATTGCAGACGTTAATGTGTTATCTCAAAAAATTGATAGTTTGTTAGAGCAATTAAAGCCACTGCCTAAGCCTGAAAAAGAGGAGTTATTTGTTGAGGAGTTAATTCCAACAAAAATAGTGGAAAATGGTGAAGGAAAAAATAAAAGCAACGGCTCTTTCGTTGATCGTATGACAGCTACCATCAATAAAGCAGTGGTTATTCGTAAGGAAAGTAAAACCTTGCAAGCAGAGATGGATATCGAAGCGAAAGAACGCTTGTATCAACTATTGTCTTTGCGCCTAGAAACACTACGTATGATGTTGTTGCAAGGTGATGATAAAAACTACCACCAGCAAGCTAAACGCATTAAAGATCTCACAAAAAGCTATTATCCAGAAGAAACGAATGGCAAGCTTCTTGAGCAGTTGGATGATTTGGATAGTGCAAACCTTGCGCCAAAGCTTCCAGATGTATCACGATCTCTTTCTTTGCTTGAAGAGCTAATGACAAAAAAGGATTCGTCGTAATGCGTTACATTTTAATATTTTTAGCTATTGTTGCCGCATTCTGGTTAGGTATTTATGCGGTTGATCATTCCTCAGATATTGTAATCAAATATCAATGGAATGAGAACCCAATGAGAGTCACATTGACCAGTACAACTTTATTGATTGCTGTTTTTTTTGGTTTGGTTGGCTTATATATTTTCTTTAGCTTAATAAAGTTTTTCTTTGGATTGCGTAAGCGTTTAAGAAACCGAAAAATAGCAAAATTAACCAGCAAGGCGAGCCAAGACTTAACCAATGGCTTGGTGCAATTTTCAGAAGGTCATTGGGAGCAATCAGAAAAAATATTACTCAGCAATGTTAAATACTCTGAGACACCTTCATTAAATTATTTGGTTGCTGCGCGCTCTGCACATATGCAAGAAGCTTTTGAAAGGCGTGATGCTTATCTGAAGGCTGCAAGCGAGCAGGGTGGCGATGTGCAAACGGCGGTATCTGTTTCTCAAGCTGAAATGCAATTTGCAGGTGACCAATTAGAGCAAGCTCGTGCGACGCTGGTTCGTTTATTGGAAACTGCTCCAAAACATCCTTATGCAATCAAACTACTGGCGCGAGTCTATTACAAGCAGGAGGATTGGAAGAACCTGTTTTCATTGCTGCCTGATTTGAATAAACAAGGTTTAATCAAGCCAGAAGATCGTGAAAAATATGAGGCAACCGCTTTAAAAGGTATCTTTCTTACCTTGGCTCAAAATAGTGATAAACAACAACTTCAAGCATTATGGAAGCGCTTGCCTGCTGACATAAAAGAGAAACCTCAAGCAGTCCTTTTATATTGCCAAGCTTTAAGTGATGCAGGCGATACAAATACTAGCGACAAGTTACTGGTAGCATCGCTTAATAAAAACTGGGATGAACAACTCATTGAGCGCTACGGAAAAATAGAACACCAAGCGTTAGGAACTGCAATCAAAACAGGTGAAAAGTGGTTGCTTGAACATGAAAAAAGCCCGATGCTTTTATTAACACTGGCGCGCTTGCATCGTAAATACCAGCTTTGGGGTAAGAGTAAGTCTTATTATAATTCTAGCTTAAACTTTTTACCGTCAGCAGAAGTTTACCTAGAATTCGCTGAAATGCTTGAAGAACTTGGCGAGCATGAAAATGCTCAAGTTTGTTACAAACAAGGACTGAACTATAGTATCCATCGTAAAGGTGTAATGCTTAATCTTAAGATGACAAGAGCCGAACCTGCATTAGCCGTTGTTCCTGCTCGGAGAAAAGATGATGAGCATTTTTTGGGAAATATTTAAGTTTTTAGCTCCGTTAAAAAAATAACAGGCTATCATGTAAAACTAGGGGGGTGTGCTTTAAAAATTCCGTGCTATCCAAATTATTTTAGATCATCAACTAATGCTACACGATAGTTCTCAGGCACAGGAGATACAGTATGCGTGTAGTTTTCATGATCAATTCCCATGTTGATAGGCGCTCCCTTCTTTGCGGCTTCTACCATTGAATCGTCTAATTCAAAACGCATAAAATGAACGGCAGAGGTTTTCTCTTCTGTCTCGCGCTCTAAGTCTTCATTACTAATCGCAAATACTTTATCAAAACCTTCTACTTGCATCCAAGTTTGGCGGTCAATACCGATGAGGTTTGCGAGTGCTTCTATACGCTCATCCACATCAACGTATTCGAGCATCATCGTGCCTTTCCAGTTTGTACCATCGGGAATTAATGGGTTATAAGTATCCAATTCTTCTTGTATGCCTTCTGCATCAAATATTTTTTCTGCACGCAGCATTTCTTGTATTTGGTATTTAATGGTGACGGGGTCTTCAAAGTACATAGTGACGTTAGGGCCAATCGATAAGTTACGATTTTTCTTATGTCTCATAACGTTAGTACGCATGTCGCTACGCATTTCTTGATATTTTTCTAGAGAAAAAAGGTCGTCTCTTGTGAGTTGTTGTGCCATTTTTTATCCTATCCTGCTGTTGTTATAAGCCGTAAGCCATGCGTAATAATGTGAGGGGATGATGGGGTTTGGTGCCGCTCTCGCCCTTTGCTTTTAATCCATTGCCAATTTGATGTCCTGCCATCGGGCAATCGCTACTGTAATAATTTGATTCTGCCTTTTGTACTTTGGTTACTACAGGGCGACAAATCTTCATCGATATATCGTGGTATTCCTCTTTCACCGCGTAAGTACCATCATGCCCAGAACAACGATCGATTGTTTCGATAGATGTATCTTTAATCAGTTGTAGCAAATCTCTGGTTTTCAATCCCATATTTTGCACACGTAAGTGACAAGCGGCGTGATAAGCAATTTTTCCGAGTGATTCTTTAAAGTTGGTATTTAACAACTCTTTTTTGTGACGTAGCATTAAATATTCAAACGGATCAAAGATGTGTTCTTTAACCTTTTGTACGTCAGCTTCATCAGGGAACATTAATGGTAGCTCTTGTTTAAACATCAAAATACAAGACGGCACTGGCGCGATAATATCCCACCCAGCATCAATCATTTTTACCATTTCAGGAATGTTTACATTCTTGGCATGTTCTACGGCTTTTAGGTCGCCTAGTTCTAACTTTGGCATTCCACAACAGACTTCCTTATCAACTAGTGTGACAGGGATTTCATTGTGGGTTAATACTTTACCTAGGTCTTCGAGCAAATGCGGTTCGTTTCGATTGCCGTAGCAAGTTGCAAATATGGCAACTTTTCCTGTTGTTCTACCAGCTGGCTTTGCTTCGTTATATTTACTTGCGCTATCTGCAAAGTTTTTGGCAATAATTTTACGCCCTGTGGTGCTGTGATATTCAGGGAGAACAGCATCAGGATGAATACCTAAAACACTTTTAAGTGCCTTACGCGCCAAGCCATTTTTATTACTGGCGTTTACAATGCTAGAAACAACAGGTATACCTGCTAAATTACCCACGGTATCGGTTGCAGATAAAATTTTGTCACGTGTTTTCACATCACCTTTTTTAAGCTTGATGGCTTTTGCACGTAACATTAAATGAGGGAAGTCGACATTCCATTCATGCGGTGGTGTGTACGGACATTTTGTCATGTAACACAGGTCACACAAATAGCATTGATCAACGACTTTCATAAAGTCCTTTTTATCAACACCATCGACTTCAAAGGTTTTTGATTCATCGACCAGATCAAATAAGGTTGGAAAGGAGTTACACAGACTCACGCAACGACGACAACCATGACAAATATCGTAGACACGCTCTAACTCTTTATTGAGCGAATCTTCGTTATAAAAATCGGGGTTTTTCCAATCTAGCGGGTGTCGTGTGGGAGCTTCTAAGTTGCCTTCACGTGTTGCCATAATTTCCAACCTTTGAGAATTTTGTCCCTTCTTCTAAATAAAATAGAAGAAGGGAAGATAGACTTAACCGTCTAGATTATCTAATGCTTTCTGGAAACGATTCGCGTGCGAGCGTTCAGCTTTTCCTAACGTTTCAAACCAATCAGCAATCTCATCAAACCCTTCTTCACGAGCTGCTTTTGTCATACCTGGGTACATATCTGTGTACTCGTGGGTTTCACCTGCGATGGCAGATTTTAAGTTATCACCTGTTGCACCGATGGGTAAACCTGTTGCTGGATCGCCTGTTTCTTCTAAATACTCTAAGTGTCCGTGAGCATGGCCAGTTTCACCCTCTGCTGTTGAACGGAATACAGATGCTACATCGTTGTATCCTTCTACGTCTGCTTTTGCTGCAAAGTATAGATAGCGACGGTTAGCTTGAGATTCGCCTGCAAAGGCATCCTTTAAATTTTGCTCTGTTTTTGATCCTGCGAGAGACATCGTTTTCTCCTTCTGTTTGTGGTTAAAATAGTTGATTCTTATTAAAACTCCCTTCAATAGCAAGAAAAACACTATTGGGGATCATGAATATAGGAGGTAAAGCTGGACAGGTCTAGTTAAATAATTAGAATGTATCGATATAAGAAATCGATTGATAACCAATGTCTTATATATTTGCTAAGGAGAGACTGATTAAGTCCCATAAATTCTGGCAACGCCAAGCTTTTAAGTTCGAGGCATTGATTTTAAGCATAGTCATTCTATGGTTCAAATCAATAACGAAGAAATTGGAAGCTTGGCTAAGCCCCGACAGGGCTGGCTTACAATACATCAACTCCGTTGTTATAACTGTTCCGAAGGGAGCTACCATTCTGAAAAGTTATGCCTAGGATTTGATGCCTTGTAAGTCAGCAGAATTTTATGGGACTTAATCAGACTTTCCCTAAGGAGTCTAACGTCGGGTACTTTAGTTTGATTTTTAGTTCTTCTAGCATTTTGTCATTTCTGATTCGGCGAGATTCTTTTAAGTAAGACACCATGCCTTCACTCAAAGTAGCTTCCGCTTCCTTCATAGAAATTTGAGGTGGGCGGGGTAGTTTTGCGTAATCTGCTACATGATTAAAATAATCTGTCATGGAACAAGGATTGCCATCGGTTATATTGATAATTTGATTTTTTTTCTCACATTCCATCGCCGCTTTACAAGCTTGGGCAAGATCATCCGCGTGAATGCGGTTTGTCCAACCAGCCTCGCTTTCATTAACAACAGCTAAGCCTTTTTTGAGGCGTGATAACGGCAAACGATCTTGTGCATAAATCGCTGGTACACGTAAAATTATAAACTCTTTGTTGTGATTACTTGCCCAGCTTTGTAATAGCTGTTCTGCCGATGCACGACGGTGAGCGCGGTCTGCTTTGGGGTTGATAGGTGTATTTTCATCAATCCATTTGCCTTTACTATCACCGTAAACGCCTGTGGTGCTAATTAGTACTATGCGTTTTGGTAGATAGCTAGCAGCATTTAAAAATGCTTCTAAGCGCAGGTCGTTTTGTCCTGTTGCTGGTGGTGGTGCAAAGTAGTATACATTGGCATCATTGAGCTGTTCGCGAGGTAACGTATAAGGTGAATCAAGGTCGATTTGACTTGCGTTGATATTTGAATTTTGACAGCTATCTACGGAGTTCTGGCTACGAACAATGGCGTGAACCTTTTGATCATCATATAAAGCAGCCACTCTTCGTCCAATATCACCACAGCCTATAATCCAAGTTTGTGCTGGCATGTGTTATGAGCAACTTTTATATAACAACAAGGTTGTCACGATGGATGATTTCGGCTTCGCCTGCATAGCCTAGTATGTGAAGAATTTGATCACTGGGTGTTTTATAAAGTTGGCTGACTTCTTTGTGAGAATAGTTTACTACACCACGAGCAATGATCTTACCGCTAGAATTTTTGCAATCAATCACATCGCCACGTTCAAACTCACCTTCGGAGCCTTCTATACCTATAGGTAATAAACTTGTGCCGTTTTTTTGAATGGCTTGGCTTGCTCCGTGGTCCAAAATAAGAAAGCTGCTGATTTGAACTTGTCCTGCTATCCATTGTTTGCGCGCGGTGATTTGTGTTTTATCTGGTTTGAGTAATGTGCCAATGTCTTCACCTTGGGCGAGGCGTTGTAACACTTTCTCTTCTCGACCAGATGCAATAACCGTGGCGCAACCAGAGTGCGCAGCACGTTTTGCAGCGGTTAGTTTTGTGCCCATACCACCACTGCCCAAGTTTGTGGAGAGTTCACCCACAAATTTGAGCAAGTCTGTATTGCTGGCAGAATCTTCACTGATGAGTACGGCATCATCGTGATGACGCGGGTCTTTATTAAATAAGCCTTCCTGATCAGTGAGTATCACCAGTAAATTAGCTTCAATAAGATTTGCTGCCAGTGCTGCTAGCGTATCATTATCACCAAGACGCATTTCTTCCAATGCAACTGTATCGTTTTCATTAATGATGGGTAATGCTTTGAACTTAAGGAGTGCACGTAAGGTGTTGCGCGCATTAAGATAGCGTTTGCGATTGCTAATATCATCGTGTGTTAGTAATATTTGCGCGGCTTGAATGCTATGTTTTTTAAATTGATTTTCGTAAGCCTCGATCAAGCCTGTTTGCCCGATAGCGGCAGCAGCTTGTAGCTCGGCTAACTCTGTTGGGCGTGTTGTCCAACCCATACGGCTCATGCCTTCGGCAACTGAGCCTGATGACACCAAGATGATCTCAATGCCTTTATTTCGTAGCTGAGCAATTTGTTCGCTCCAATCTTCAATTGCGGCATAGTCCAAGCCTTTGCCGTCTTTTGTTAGCAATGCGCTGCCTATTTTTATCACCCAGCGCTTTGCTTCTTTTGTGTAATGCGCTCTACTCACTTGCCTTCTTTTCTTGTCGCTTTTGTTGTAGCTCTTTTTGTTCATCGTTATACACCGCATCATCCATGCTACGCATAATTTCTTTGGTTAGCTCTTTAGTGTTTAAACCTGTTGCGGCAGAAATCATAAAGACTTTACCCTTCCACTTGAGACGCTTAACAATGTCATTACAGTGTGCCTGTTGTTCATCGGGTGGTAATAGGTCAATCTTGTTAAGAATTAACCAGCGCTCGCGTTGACCTAGTTCGTCACTGAATTTTTGTAGTTCATTTTCAATGATGTGCACTGATTCAACAGGATCTTCAGTTTCATCCATAGGCACAACATCGACCAAATGTAATAACAAGCTGGTGCGAGATAAGTGCTTGAGGAATTGAATGCCTAAGCCCGCACCTTCTGATGCTCCTTCGATAATCCCTGGAATGTCTGCAATAACAAAGCTTTGGTATGAGTCAACTTTAACCACGCCAAGATTTGGATAAAGTGTGGTGAAAGGGTAGTTTGCTACCTTGGGGTGAGCTGATGAAACGGTAGAAATAAGTGTGGATTTTCCTGCGTTAGGTAATCCTAACAAGCCAACATCAGCCAGTACTTTCATTTCCAAGCGAAGCGTGCGTGTTTCACCCTCAGAGCCTGGTTTTGATTGGCGAGGTGCGCGATTTACTGAACTTTTATAACGCAAATTTCCAAGTCCGTGATAACCACCTTGAACCACCTTGATCATTTCTTCGTCTTTGGTGAGGTCGCCAATCAGTTCGCCTGTCTCTTCTACATAAACCATTGTACCGATAGGCACTTGTACGATTTTATCTTCGCCTTTTGCGCCCGTCATATTACGGCTAAAGCCGTTTGCGCCGCGACCTGCCTCATAAAAGCGCACATGACGAAAATCTGCCAACGTATTTAAACCTTTATTGGCTTGTAGAAATACACAACCACCATCGCCGCCGTCGCCACCGTCAGGGCCGCCGTACTCGATGTACTTTTCACGTCGGAAGCTGACACAGCCATTTCCGCCGTCACCGGCTTTTACTGAGATTACAACTTCGTCTACAAATTTCATGGTTTTATTTTATCAGTTTAGCTATACAGGGTGTATAAAAGTTATAGGCAATAAAAAAGCCCCGACTAAGCGGGGCTTTTTAAGAGTACTTTAAGCTTATGCCGCTTGAATACTTACATACTTACGGTTCTTAGGGCCTTTTACTTCAAAAAGCACGACACCGTCAGATTTTGCAAATAGAGTATGATCTCTACCAATTCCTACATTAGTGCCTGGGTGAAACTTAGTGCCACGCTGGCGAACTAGGATATTACCTGCAAGAACTTCTTGACCACCAAAGCGCTTTACACCAAGACGTTTTGATACTGAATCACGACCGTTTCGTGTACTACCCGCTGCTTTTTTATGTGCCATTGTTTGTAACCTCTGTAACAGATTGTAAGAATTAGCTTCTCACAACAATAATGTATTTGCTTAAGCCGCGGAATTCTACAAGTTGTTACGCTTGTAGTCAAATATTTAATTTGCGGTATATCACTTATAGTTGACCCAATAATCTTGACACTTACCCGACAACTACCTAGCATTCAGCGTTCAATAAAAAAGCAAACTTATTCTGTGGATTATAAAGCAATACAATCATTGGTTAAAACAGATATGGAAGCCGTTGATCGTTTGATTAAACAGCGCCTTCAATCTGATGTTGTTCTCGTTAACCAATTAAGCACCTATATTATTAATAGCGGTGGTAAACGGCTAAGACCGATGCTTGCGCTATTAATGGCGCGTGCCTGTGGATATCAGGGTGAACGCCACGTGGATATCGCAGCGATTGTGGAGTTTATCCACACAGCAACGCTATTACATGATGATGTGGTGGATGAATCAGATATGCGTCGTGGTAAAGACACCGCCAATAATGTTTGGGGGAATCAGGCGGCAGTTTTAGTTGGTGATTTTCTTTATTCACGTTCCTTTGAAATGATGGTCGCTGTGAACGAAATGCGCGTGATGGAAATTATGGCAAGCACTACCAATATCATTGCCGAAGGTGAAGTATTACAGTTATTAAATGTGAATGATGCTGATACTGACGAAGCACGCTATCTTGATGTGATCTACTCTAAAACAGCCAAACTATTTGAAGCGGCTTGCCAATTAGGTGCGGTACTTTCTGGTTTATCAACCGAAGAAGAGAAAGTAGCAGCTGCCTATGGCACGCATTTAGGCACAGCCTTTCAGTTGGTCGATGATATTTTAGATTACAGTGCTGATAGTCAAGAAATGGGTAAAAATGTAGGTGATGATTTGGCAGAAGGCAAGCCAACATTGCCATTGATTTATGCACTTAAAGTATCAGAAGGTAATAACGAAACTGAAGATGCTACACTTATTCGACAAGCTATTGAAGAAGGTGGGCTTGAATATATTGATGGAGTCATGCATATTATTCAAAAAACTAAAGCGCTTGAATATACCCAAGCCGTTGCAGTGAAAGAAACAAAGCTTGCCAATGAGTCATTGTCTTTTTTGCCTGAGGGTGAATATAAAAGAGCGCTTGTAGAGCTAGCCAAATTATCGGTTAGTAGAACAACGTAGAGTCAATTGTAAGAAGCACACCCCCCTAGTTTTACATGATGTAAAACTAGGGGGGTGTGCTATGTTAAGATATCGTTAAATACAAATTTACTAAGAGATTTAGAAATGAAATTATCAGCAGGAACAATCGGAATAATATTATTCACGACGGTGGCGACAGCGGCTTTTGTTTGGATGGCAAAGCGCCCCGCTGTTGAAGGGAGTGCTATGAATTTTGGTGTGCCAATGCAATCGACAGCTATGGTTGAAGATGTCATAGCTGAAGATAAAGTGCCCGTTGCTAACGGGCCTAAGAAAGAAGAAGTAGAACCAGAAAAGATGGAAGAAGTTACCTCAGAACCAGAGGCTAGTACAACTGAATCAACTAGTACTGATGCGCCAGAGGCGGAGATAAAAGCAGAAGAACCCACTCCAGAAGCTATGCCGATAGATTCAAATGAAAGTCCTGTTGAGCCTGAAACTATGCCAACAACAGACGCGCCTGCAAGTCCTGCGAGCTAGTTCGTTCGGTTAAACTCTTCCAGCGCCAACGGCTTTTCTACGCCAGTATTTACTAAGTTTTGCGATTGAAACGCGTTTTCCTTTGCGTGGCGCATGGATGAATTTTCCATTTCCCACATAAATCCCAACGTGATTAACACGTGCTCTCGTTCTACGAGTATGGAAGAATATTAAATCACCAGCTTGCATTTTTGATAATGAAATACGTTTGGTGTGCTTGTATTGTGCAGCGGCGGTGCGAGGTAAATGGATATTAGCTGATTTAAAAGCATAGCGTGTTAAACCACTGCAATCAAAACCTGTTTTAGGTGTTGATCCACCCCAGCGATACTTTTTACGAATTTGTTTTTTTGCAGTTGCAACAACACGGTAACGTGCTGGGGCTGTTTTCTTCTTATTACTGTTTTTTGTTTTACGCTTTTTGGATGTTTTTATATTTTTGTGTGCAGGTTTTTTTAAGAGAAGCTGATAAGCCTGTTGCATTTGAGTTGCACTAAGTTCATTTTTCTTAACGCTTTTCTGGGCTGCTGATGCAGTGTTCGCCATGCTTAACAGGAATACATAGAGAACTGTCAAACAGACAGTTTTAGAAAGTTTCATTCTGGGATTGCCCTTAAAATTTTAACAAACGGGGTTTATTATTTTTGTTGTGCTTGTTTGTATTGGGGGCGACTATAAGGAAAAAGGTTCAAAAGGACAAATTTAATGGATAAATGGTACTAATTAGTTATTTTATAATCATGTGTAACTTCTGCTGTTTTTCCTAGCATAATGGATGCAGAACAATACTTTTCAGATGATAGTTCAATAGCACGTGCTACACGCTTATCTGATAAATCATTACCTGAAACCACAAAATGCAGATGAATTTTGGTAAATACTTTTGGTTCTGTATCGGCGCGCTTTGCGGTGATTTCAACTTCACAATCGACCAAGTCTTGCTTACTTTTTTTAAGCATAGATACCACATCAAAAGAAGCACAGCCACCAAGACCAAGCAAAAGCATTTCCATTGGGCGAACGCCTAAGTTACGCCCCCCAAATTCAGGAGGACCATCCATAACAATAGAATGTCCACTGTCAGATTCACCTACAAAGCTCATGTTATCAAGCCATTTTACGCGTGTTTTCATATTTGACCTTCTAACTCATTCTCTATTTCATCCATCAATAGCCCCGCAATATTGGCAGAATAGATGGTATCTAATTCACGAATACAGGTTGGGCTGGTGACATTAATCTCTGTCAGGTAATCACCAATTACATCCAATCCCACAAACATCAAACCCATTTCTTTCAATGTTGGGCCAACGATATTACAGATTTCAATCTCACGTTCAGTGAGGTCAACACCTTCGTAACTTGCGCCAGCGGCAAGGTTTCCTCTGCCTTCACCTTCAGCTGGAATACGCGCCAAACCGTGAGGGAAAGGTTTTCCGTTAATGAGTAATATGCGCTTATCACCTTGTTTAAATTCAGGCAAAAAACGTTGCGCCATAATGGTTTCAGTACCATTTTTAGTTATCGCTTCGAGGATCACATTTTTATTTGTATCGCCGTCACGAATCTGAAATATCATTGCACCACCCATGCCATCCAATGGTTTTACTGCAATATGCTTTAGTTCTTCTTGGAAGGCTTTGATTCTATCCATATCGCGCGTCACCAAGGTTTCTGGAGAACATTCTGGAAACCACGCGGTAAATAATTTTTCATTGGCTGAGCGAACACTTGCAGGTTTATTAACAATCAAACAACCTTCTTTTTCTGCAAGCTCCAATAAATAAGTTGAGTAAATATATTCCATATCAAAGGGGGGGTCTTTGCGCATCAATACAGAGGATAATGTATGCAATGTTTGTGTGATGGCGTCTCCAAGTTCAAACCACTTTTCAGGGTTATCCATAACTTTAATGGGATACATCTTGGCAAAGACCTTGCCATTTTTTGCAAAAAGATCAGATTGGAGAATATAAAAAAGCGTGTAACCTCGGCTTTGTGCTTCAAGCATCATAGCAAAAGTACTATCTTTATTGATGTTGATCGTATCAATGGGATCCATAACAATCCCGAGGCTTATGTTTTTCATGTGATAATATTTTTTATGAGGATAGGGCTTATTGTACTAAACTTGGATTAGTTTGTTTTGGATATTATTGTAATAGGTAAAAAAGAGGTAAAAAAAAAGCGGACCGAAGTCCGCTGAAAATTGCGAGGGAGTTGGTAGTAATAAACGGCTCGCTAGATACCGCTTATCAAAAGTTGGTCGTTTAATCCCCTTTGATCAAGCCCAACATAACTCCTTCGCCAACTAAGTAGGGTTTGGTTTAAATAAGGTTCATTTTTTATGCTAATATATTAAATATTTTTTGATACTAGTATCAAAACACATTTGTTTTGAACATATTATATGGATATAACTACAGAATATATGGGTGCAGAATTAAAAAGTGATTTATCGCCTGCCGTAGGTGATAAAGCGTATGAAGACACAATTCTGCTTAATAGAATAGCCGAAGGTGATCGTGAAGCGTTTACAACACTTTATTTAAGCTACCAACCTCGGCTAGTTAAATTTTGTAGCCGTATTCTTAATAATGATGTTGCGCTTGCGGCAGATATTGTCGACGAAGCAATGATTGAAGTTTGGAAGTCAGCAGGTAGCTTTGCAGGACGATCACTGCCGTCAACGTGGATTCATTCCATTACGCGGTTTCGTTTAATTGGTTATTTGCGAAAGAATAAGGAAGTTTTACTGGATGATGATTCCATTGAGAAAAATATTGAGGATGATTCATTGTTGCCCGAGGAGCGCGCATTGCTATCAGAGAGAAATGAAAATATTGTTCATAGCTTGAAGAAACTAAGCGATAAGCACCGCGAAGTTATAGAGATGGTTTATTTTCGAGAGCTTTCTGTGAAAAACATCGCAGGAATGCTACAGATATCTGAAAATACGGTTAAAACACGCATGTTTTATGCACGCAATAAATTGAAAGAAATATTATTGAATACTGGATTAAGCATCTAATGAGTTTAGGAAGTAATAATCAGATTTTTGAAGAGGCACTAAAGCTTTTGCCTTGGTATGCTTCTGGGCAGCTAACGTCTACGGAGATGAATTATGTAGATGATGCACTAAAGGCGTATCCTGAATTGCAAGATCAGCTTAAAACAGAATATAAAATACGTAACTTTCTTAATGAAGAAAAAGACCTTTTTTATTTTTCTGCGCTAGAATCTAGTGAGGAGAGGTTAAAAGCAGTCTTCAATAATGAGGTGTTTAATGTTGCAAATACTCGTATTGAAGATGCGGCCGAAGATCAGCAACAGGTATTAGGGATAAAAGGGTTTATACAGTCTTTGTTGTCAGGTCATATGACGAAAGCGCAATATATGGGTTTTGCTTCGGTAGTCACCCTTTCAATCGCACTTTTATTTGCTTTTGTTGAGCCGTTGGTTAATCCAAAGAATACGTTTCATCCTGCGTATGTAGGGACAAGTCAAAGTAATGATACGTCGATATTAGTAGGATTAAACGTAGCTCCTGATGATAGCCGCCTAATTGGAATATTGAGTGAATTTCAAACGAGAACCGTTGAAGTAGCGGGGAAAAAAGGCATGTATCGTATTAGTTTTACTGAAAAGCCAAGTTCGCAAGATTTAAAAAATCTGCTAAAAAAATTATCTAAAAATGAGAAGTTAATCTGGTTCGTGGGAGAATCTTATTAAGGTATTGTATATTGCTTTGTTTTTTTTAAGTACGTTTATCGTGAGTATCGCGAGTGCGGACAATAGAATTTATTTTGCAAAAGGGTGTGCAAAGTATGATTTTGCTTTGTCATGTATTTTTGGAGTTAAGAAGAAAACGCCGCCTCCCAAGCGTACAAACTATAAAAAAGATGAAGTAGTATTGTTATATCCCTCGGATGCTAATATCAATATTAAAAATATCACCAAAAAATATAACCTGAAAGAGACTGAAAAAGTTGTATTGTCATCTATAAAAACAGGTATGGTCGTTGCTAATACACAAGGTCAAGACTCGCTTGACTTAAGTAAAATAATCAATAAAAAAGAGAAAAAGGTTAGCAGTAGTTTAAATAATACTTTCAAACCTGCGCTTGTATCTTACCGTGATGCATATCCTTTGTATGAAACGGGTGTAAATCTGGTTCATAAGACAACAAAAGGCAAAGGTATTACCATCTGCATGGTTGATACGCCTGTTGATATTTTTCATCCATCATTATCCAATGCACACATTGAAACTTTAGATTATGTGGAATATGACCCTAAAGATACAGGTACCATGCTACATGGTACATCGGTTGCTGGTGTATTGGTGAGCCAAAATAAACACATTGGTATTGCTCCACGAGCAAAGTTATTTGCAATTAGTGCATTTAATACGACACAGAAACGCCCGCATGTATTGGAAGGCACCTCCGCGAATATTGCCAAAGCAGTTGATAGTTGTATTCAGCATAAAGTGGATGTAATTAACTTAAGTTTTACAGGTGGGCGTGATGCGTTGATCAAAAAAGTAGTCGATAAAGCTATTAAAAAAGGCATCATTGTTATTGCTGCAGGAGGGAATGGTGGGCACTGGGGAAGTACAATTTATCCCGCACTTATCCCAGGCGTATTAGCAGCAACAGCGGTTGATGAGAATAAAAAGCTTTATGATATGGCCGATAAAGGGCAGTTTATTGATTATTCAGCACCAGGTGTTAATGTGTTAACTATCGCCCCTAGAGGAACTTATAAAGTTGCTTCGGGTACATCTTTAGCTGCAGCACACCTCAGCGGTATTACAGCTTTGCTTCTTTCTCAAGGACGGCGTAGTGCAATCATTGATAAAACATTAACAGAAACAGCTATAGACTTGGGTAAGCCAGGAAGGGATCAAGAGTTTGGGGAAGGCTTGGTTAGTGCAAGTCGCGCATTAGCCATCATTAATAAAAGTACTCACAATAGAAACTCCTCTAAGAAGTGATACTGTTGTTCTTCTAATGAAAGACTAATTAAGTCGATTAATTAAGCGACAGTTTTGGCAAGCTGTAAATAATGGACTTGACCTTCCCCTAGCTGATAAGCCTTAACTTTTTTGATATACCTCAAGAGTTGTTCATATAGTCATGTTTACATTGATATAACGCAATGTCGCTTATACCTCCGTGTTCTAGTCTTATAGTTAGTTATAGAAAGGAGAGTTCAATGTCTAATACGTTAATATGGTTTTGGTCTGGTTTTACAATTGTATTTATGCTCGTTGTAATGGGCTGGTTTATTTATAAGATGGTGAAGTTGTCTAAGCAAAAATCAACACCATTAGAATATGAGGATGATTAAACCCAGTCTTTGGGTTTAATATAGTAATTGTATAATTTGGCTTCTTCGGAGCCTTCTACAGGTTGCCAGTTATATTTCCACTTAACCAACGGTGGCATGGACATCAAAATTGATTCAGTTCGTCCGCCCGATTGCAATCCAAACAATGTTCCGCGGTCGTATACTAAGTTGTATTCAACATAGCGACCACGACGGTATAATTGGAAGTCACGTTGTGCTTCGGTATATTCCAATGCTTTGCGACGCGCCATAATGGGCACATAAGCTGTCGCATTGCTGTCACCCACGCTTCTTAAAAACTCAAACGATTTTTCAAAGCCCCACTCATTTAAGTCATCAAAAAATAGCCCGCCAATGCCGCGCTGCTCATCACGGTGTTTTAAATAAAAGTAATCATCACACCATTTTTTGTATTTATTATAAATGCCATCGCCAAATGGCTCGCAGGCTTTTTTTGCGGTTGTATGCCATTCAACACAGTCTTCTTCGAAGCCATAATAAGGCGTTAAATCATAACCGCCACCAAACCACCATACGGGCTCTTCGCCTTCTTTTTCTGCAATAAAGAAGCGAACGTTCGCGTGAGATGTTGGCACCATTGGGTTTTTCGGGTGGATGACTAGCGATACGCCCATTGCCTGAAATGTACGCCCCGCTAATTCAGGACGACCTGCTGTGGCAGAGGCTGGCATTTTGCCGCCAAAAACGTGAGAAAAATTCACACCGCCTTGCTCAATAATATTGCCATCAACCAACAAGCGTGTGCGCCCACCACCTGTCATGGTTGGTTTTTTGGGGTCTACATCACGCTCCCAGTTATCCTCATCAAAAATGGCTCCACCATCTTCTTGGGCAAGTTGTTCGCAAATAGAATCCTGCAAACTCATAAGGTATTTTTTAACAGCTTGGATGTCAGGGGATTGCATGATTTAGTCTCACTAAGTATTATTAGGATTAAAGCACACCCCCCCACTTTTACAAGGTGGTTTTTATGAGTTCAAGGGGTGAATATCATCTTATAAAGATTAGCCGCTAGCATTAATATCAAAACAAACACCAAGAGCCTGCGTATAAATTCATCACCGCCTTTAATAGCAGAATGACTACCCAGCCAACCACCGACAGAGCTTGCTAGTAGCATCGGGATGGCAATTGTCCAGATGACTTTTCCTGCTACTAAAAAAGCGACGGCAGCGCCAATATTCGTGAATAAATTTAACGGTTTTATGGTGGCGGTGGCGAGTAAAAAATCAAACTTAAGTACCTTTCTCGCGGTTATTGCCATATACGTTCCCGTACCTGGGCCGAGGATTCCGTCATAAAATCCAAGCGGCGTGATGGCTAATAAAGTCTTTGGAAAGCTATCTTCGATGGGTTGTTTCTCTAGTGATGGCTTGTCACTCAAAACAATATAAAGTGCAATAGGAATACAAACTAAAATTGCCCACGCAAGCACGGTTGCAGATGCAT
>Ga0256840_1001466_pt1 | contig 22163 bp, 9 predicted proteins | sample 355202metaG_FD_185969 | JGI IMG/M metagenome (GOLD analysis project Ga0256840, IMG submission 185969) | Hydrothermal vent microbial communities from Mid Atlantic Ridge, Atlantic Ocean - 355-202 | ecosystem: Environmental > Aquatic > Marine > Hydrothermal vents | place: Atlantic Ocean: Mid...
ATTATATGGAGACCTGAGTCAGATTGATCTGGTGAAAATCCATATGACATCAGGCAAAGTGACCTTGCTTTGCTACGATGATTTCTGGGGTAAGCCATTACCGCTGCTTCTTCAAAGAGTGAAAATTAAATTGCGGGAGCAAGACATTGATTTTTTCGACTATGGCGATGAATATCCGCCACAACCTCTTTATTTGAAGGGTGTGTTAATGCAAGATCATATGCCGAATTACTCGAAGCAAAAAACTTTTGACAAAAGATTGCAATCTTTTGAGTGGTTGGATCTCAGCGGGTTTGGGCCTACAGGAGATGAACTGGAAAACTTGTTAATAGAAAACAGGTTACAGATCAAAGGGTTCAGATTTTATAAAATTACAAAGAATATAGACAATTGAAAAAGACTTTCTGCTCAATAAATGATAGAAGAGAAAGGGGTTATTTGTTTCGTAAGATCTTGTTGCCTTGTTCATTCACCACAAAAAAAATTCGCCCTCTTGCATGACTTAGTTGCTTATTATGATTGAACTATCCGATTGGATTAAAAATATATTTTTTGCCCGCCATGAAACTTTTGCTCCTCGTTACGGCTGGCTAAAAAAGGGATATGATGCAGTTAACCAGCATGGCGCAGATGTTTTCGATTCTGACACTGCCATTGAACATCTTGGAGTTGGGAAAAATATGGTTCGTGCCATCCGGTTTTGGTGCATGGCCTATAACATTCTTGAACCCGTAACAGAGAAGAAACCGCTAAGAGTCGGTGGCCAAATGAAGATAACGGAGTTTGGAGGGCAACTCTTAAGTGATGAAAATGGCTGGGATCCTTTTTTGGAAGATATTGCCAGCCATTGGCTGCTTCATTGGAAACTGTTTATGACCCCAATTTTTGCGACTGCCTGGCCACTTGCTATGAACATCTCATTACTTGGGAATTTTTCGGCTAAAGATCTTGCCGCAGCTATCGCCGAACGTCTTTCGCAGCAAGATACATTTAAACGATATTCGCTTGCGTCCCTGGAGAAAGATGCCTCCTGTTTTATTCGTATGTATGGCTCGTCACAATCCAAAAATGCAGAAGAAATCGAATGTCCGTTCACACAGCTTGGATTATTACTCCCTGGAAACAACAGACAAACATTTAGTTTTAATACTGGAGAGAAGATAACATTACCAGACCTGATTTACCTTGCCTCTTGTTTTGACTTTGCTGCTCAGACCCAACCTGGTTTGAAGACCATATCACTCCATAAGCTTGTTTATGGTTTTAACAGTCCTGGTGTCTTGTTCAGAATCTCTGAATCGGAATCTGGCAGGCGTCTTGAAGAGGAAGTGAAAAATATTTCAGGCATAAACTTTGTTGAATCATTTGGCAACAGGCAGTTACAGTTTGAAGATGACCCTGCATTATTAGCCAATAAACTTTTGCAACGTTATTACGCTGCCAATTGCTGAACTGGAAAATTATATGTTCTTATCAGATATAGTCGCTCCTGATTCTATTATTGCCCGTTCGGTAAATATTGAACGAGACCTGGGAGATCGTGCAACCCTAAAACAGTATATTCTAACAGAAAAAGGATTAGAAATTATTGGCAGATTCATTGCCGCATTAAAAGGTGAAAAGATTTCCTCCTGGTCTTTAACCGGTCCGTATGGCATGGGGAAATCATCATTTGTCAACTTCCTAATCGCACTTTGTGGAGCTGAAAAATCCGAAGAGTGCCAACTTGCCCGCAATATTCTTCTCTCATCTTCGGAATCTCTCCATAATACTTTTTTAAAATCTTTACCCCGAGATTTAAAAAAGAAACAAAAAGGCTTTCTTCGGGTTGTTGCCACTTCTTCTTTTGAATCCATTAATCGTACGCTTGCTAAAGCACTTCTAGGTGCCCTGAACCGAGAATTTAAAGTTACAGATTCAAAGAATCCCGCGGCCAAACTGGTTGCAAAAGTCAGCGAGTTCCTCAAGGGCGACACAACGGACACTGCCTTACTGACGCAGTATATCAAACAGGCGGGAAAGCTGTACGGTGCCCCTGTTGTCATAGTGCTTGATGAGTTTGGAAAAAATTTAGAATATATGGCTCAACATCCAGGAATGGGTGACGTATATATTTTACAGGTTCTAGCCGAAAGCTCTGGTATATTTGTATGGGTTTGTCTGCATCAGGCATTTGAAGAATATGCCTCTGAACTATCAAGCAAACAGTTACAGGAATGGGGAAAAATACAAGGACGATTTGAAGATATTTCTTTTGTAGAGCCCCAGCAGCAGATGATTCGTTTTATCTGCCATACCTTGAAAAAGATCAACGGTGCAGCAGTTTTTAATCAACAATTGCAAGAGTGGGCTGAGTATTATGTTACCAGATTCAAAACGCTTTCCCTTCCCGGGCAGGTCTCCATTGATTTGCAGACGATAAAAGATTGTTACCCGTTGCATCCACTCGTCGTGTACTCTTTACCAGAGCTTTGTACCCGATTTGCCCAAAATGATCGCACCTTGTTTGCCTTTCTTTGCGGTGGTGACCCTTACGCCTTACCCCATTTTCTTCATCATCACACCATACAACCGGAGACAAAAAGCCTGGCCACATACGGACTTGCCTCGCTCTATGATTATTTCCTCGCGATTACCAATAGTTCCTCAATGAATAAGCCTGAAGGAAAAAGGTGGTTTGAAGTCAATACCATTATTGAGGAATCCAGAAGCCTACCTGCAGATGAACAAGAACTGATCAAAACTATTGGCTTATTAAATCTGCTTGCTAAACCTACCAGTTTACGTGCCTCAAAGGATATCACCAACTTTGCAGTTACATCTCCTGATTGTTCAAACTCCAAGGTGATAAAAAAACCACACTCGCTGCTAAAGAAGCTGATTGGCAGAGGTTTGCTTATTTATCGGGAATATGCTGACGAATATCGATTATGGGAAGGAACGGATATTGATATCGCATCTTCTCTGGAAAAATACAAAGAACGAGCAGCGGGTTTTGTTCTTGAGGATATGCTTGAAAAAACAGCACCTTTCACCCCATTAATCGCATCTCGGCATTCATATCAAACCGGTACCCTTCGATACTTTGAAAGACGATGGTCCTCCCAAACAGATTTACACAAGAATATAACTTGCAGCTCACCGGATGCCGACGGCTTACTTGTTTATTGTTTTGGTTCCGCAGCCAAGTTACAAAAACCTCCTGAAAAAACTGACGATGGCCGACCTGTAATTGTTGCTTACGTCCAATGTGAGAAACAATTACGGGAAGCTGTAATTGAGGCTGCTGCGACAAAAAACATGCTTGCCCAGTCCAGTGAGTTGGCCCGGGACGGTGTTGCCCGCAAGGAAGCCAGGTACCGGGCTCAGGTTGCCGAAAAGCGTCTCAGGAAACTACTCAATTCACTTTATTCACCTGGGAATGCCGCAGTTCATTGGTATGCCACAGGGAAAAAATTCACCCTCTCTTCTTACCGCGGGCTTTCTGAATTGCTCTCCACAATCTGTTTTCAGGTATATGGGCATTGCCCTGTTATCAGGAATGAACTGATCAATCGCAATAAGCTTTCCAGCGCAACGGCAAGAGCCCGCAGAGAACTCATTGAATTTATGGTAACACGGGCTGAAGAGCCAGTGTTAGGCATGCAGGGTACAGGGCCTGAAGTGGCCATATATCGCACAATGTTGCTCGCTGAAGAACTTCATAAAAAAAACCGAAATGGTCACTGGAAACTTGTAGCCCCAAACGAAGCATCCTCATTTTATGCTGCCTGGGGAGCAATAGATACTATTTTAGAACAAGCAGAACTTGATGGAATACCCCTTTCAGACATCATACAAACTCTTCAAAAACCACCTTTTGGACTCAAGTACGGGCCAATCCCCATTTTACTGTGCCTCTACCTACTGGTAAAATCTGAAGAGGTTGCCCTGTATCGAGAAAAAAGCTTTCTTCCCTATTTATCTCCGGAAGAAATGGAACTTATGGTAAAAAGACCGGATCTTTTTACGGTAAAAAGATTTGCTCCCACCGGTATCCGCAATGAAATTTTCGGGCTTTATCAAAAGCTGTTAAACACCAGCACTACCGTTGGTGAAAATACTATTCGCAACGCAAACATGGTGAGTGTCGTAGGGCCGCTTATCCAATTTACCAATGGTCTTTCAGAATATGTCCTGCAAACCAAAACAATCAGCAGAAAAGCTCAAAATATACGCCGTGTCTTACTCAATTCCAAAGACCCTATTCATCTGCTCTTTGAAGAATTGCCCCAGGCTTTAAACTTTGAACCATTTCCCGAAGAAAGTGACCTGGATTTTGACATAGCAGAAGCTTTTCAAGCTGCCTTGCGTGAGGCTCTGCTGGAATTAACAAAAGCAGATCAACTTCTTTACCAGGAGATAGGCAATGTAGTGCAAGCTGTCTTTGGGAAAGACAGCTCATTAAACGGACTAAAGGAAGATCTGGCAAGACGTGCAGCACCGCTCGTTATGAGGTGTGCTGATAAGCAACTGAAGCCCTTTTTTGTTGTGCTTACCAAACAGACAGCCAATATTGAAGACTGGTTGATCGCATTAGCGACAATTGTCAACCAACGCCCGGTAGACTCCTGGCGGGATACGGATCTGCAGATTTTTTCAACTCGTCTTCATGATTTTTCCGATCGTTTCCAGGCGCTGGAATCCGTTGTAACCGCAGAATTGAAAATACCTGCAAAGAGAAACAATCAGGAAATTCGCCATGTTTCAATCATGAATTCCTCTGGGAAGAATCATAGAAAAATTATTCGGGTAAAGAAAAAAACTCTTTCCGGCATGAAGTCGATGGTTTCTGAATTGAATAAAACACTTGCTGATGATGAGCTGGAGGCGCTTCTACTGTTAATTGGTGACCAAATATTACCAGAAGAACAAAATTAGGTGGAAATATGAATAAAGACAAGGGGAAATCAGCATCCGGATCTGTGCCTGAACCAGGTGAAGAGAGTCTTGCAGCTTTGATTAAGGAAGCAGGAAAAACAGCAAGAGAGCAAAAAAAGAGGATGCTTGAGGAACACTTTAAGAAAGTTCATCTTGCGGTTACCGGTCAGCTTGAAAACCTGCAGCAGGAAAAGTCACTATGAAGCCTGCTCTTATTATTGTTGCCGGGCCAAACAGAGCCGGAAAAACAACAATCACAGAAAAACTTCTGCGTCATGATTGGATAATGACAAGGAACTTCCATGTTAGGTATGTGAGGAAATGATGGCGCATAAAAGTGATGAGAGAAGACATGTATTGTCATTGTCTGGTGGAAAAGACAGCGCAGCTTTAGCGGTTTATCTACACGACAAAATACCGAATCTTGAATATGTGTTTATGGATACCGGTTATGAGTTACCTGAGACCTATGAATTCCTCAAACGTATGCGGGCTATTCTTGGAATTCAGATAAAGGTACTGAAACCTAGTCGTGATTTTAAAACATGGCTTGAGTTAAAAGGAGGGTATTTGCCTTCTCCATTTAAAAGATGGTGTACAGATGTTCTCAAAATTACACCTTATGAGAAATATATAGGGAACGACAAAATATATAGCTATATCGGAATAAGAGCCGATGAAGATCGTGAGGGGTACTTATCCAGCAAAGATAATATTATTCCTAAATATCCTTTCATTGAAGATGGTCTTGTCTATGCTGACATAGAAAATTTATTAGAAAAAAGTGGGTTAGGGTTTCCTCAATATTACCGTTGGAGAAGTCGTTCAGGATGTTATTTTTGCTTTTTTCAGCAAAAAATCGAATGGATCAATTTATATAAAGAACATCCTGATCTTTTTTATGAAGCGATGAAATTTGAGAAAGTTGGAAAAGAGGAAAAAAGATTTACTTGGTGTGAGCGGGAAAGCTTAAGTGAACTCCTAGAACGTATGGAAGAGATCACACTAGAAAATTCAGACAAGACACCTTCAAAATCTAAAGATCAAAGTGGAAACAAACTGATTGACATTTTTGCTTCTCAAGGCCCAAGGGCTTGCATTGTTTGTGATCTTTAATGGGTGAGGTTCAGGGCATGGATTTAAAACGTATAAAAAAAGCATTAGCAATAATTCTTCCAAAAAATTTTGAAAAAGATAAACCACATAAAGCCTTGGCTGTATTGGCGGTAATCGAAGGAATTGAAACTGGAATCTATTCTGAAAACAAAATTTATTATGACACTGATTTTAGAGAATTGTTCTCAAAATTTTTCTTTAAATACTCCAGGAAACAAGACAGAAATAGGCCATTAGCCCCTTTTTTTCATTTAAGATCTAGTAAATTATGGAATCTGAAACCGTTAGCTGGGCAAGAAAATGCTTTAGCAGCTGCATCTACAGTAGGCTCTCCCCGTGATCTTCATCAAATTGTTGACTACGCCTATCTTGACAATGAATTTTTTCTTTTTTTAAGAAATAACAAAACGAACTGCAAAGTTGTACAAGAATTCATCTTTTCTTCATTAGCACCTTATACCGCAAGCTCATCTCCCCGTGCCCTAAAAATACCCAGCAAATTCCCTCACGAACAACAGGCATTGCAAGCCATTGTTCCCCCTCTTGAGAAGAAAGTCCAATTTGTCTCGAATTTTGAACTCTATGTTTCTGGAACAAATGAATATTTGGAATGCGACCTGGTTGCAATTTGCAGCAGTTGCATAACGATAATTGAACTCAAACACTGGGGTGGAGAAATTGAAATCCTGCCGAACAACTGGCAGGCAAACGGCCAATACAGGCAAGACCCGCATAAAGTAAACAACTATAAATGCAAAGTACTAAAAAGTTATCTTGAAAAAGAATTCCCCTATTTTGATATCCCATGGGTTGATTCTGTTGTGGTACTCACTAATCCCGATGCCATTGTCCATAATGAATCGAATCCTAAAAAAGCAACCAAGAATCCTACCTTTGCCGGCACTGATGCTCTCGTCAAATATCTAAATTACAGAATCAGTATAGAGCCAAAAGTGCTTGGCCCCAATGACAGAAAAAAAATTGCGGATCAACTCTGGGAGTTAACTGAAGGCCCAAAGAAAAAGGGTTTGAAAATTCCAGGTTATGAAATTTTAGAAAATATTACTCAAGCTGATGACCGCTTGGAATTTTTAGCTCGAATTGAAGGGCTAACTGAGTTGCAAACTTTAAAACGACTGCGTGTATTTGTTGCAGATTCTACTTTGTCTCCAGGGGAGCGGGAGAAACAACGCAAGCGTGCACTCACAACCTTAAAGGCTCTTAATCAGGTAAGTAATCACCCAAACCTGATACGGGTAGAACCTGTTTCCAATGACGAAAATCTGGTCATTGAAGTCTCAGATTGGTCGGACGAAGGGACTTTGGCAGACGTACTCTACCGTAAAGAAAAAGAAGGAAGTAAATTTTCAGTAGATGAAGCAGTTAAAATTATTCAGGGCATTGTCGCCGGGTTATCGGTTTTACATAAAGAGACAGTGGTGCACAGAGATCTGAGACCTGAAAATATTTTAATGGATAGTGATGTCCCTGTCCTGATGAATTTTGACTACACCTATATTCCAGATGATCACGGATCTGAATATACAGTTTTACCAGACTCAAAGACACTGGATGCCTCGCCCTTTTTAGCCCCGGAACTCTATATTGATGGACAATTTTCTGAAGCCACTGATCTGTTCAGTGTCGGTGTCATCTTCTATACCCTCTTATGCGGGAAGCCTCCTTTTAAAAAATCGTTGGATCTTCTGGATATACAGGACGGCTTAACCCGGGAAAACATTTCCTGTCTGCAAACAATCGGGGCCAACGATGCTATTCTTTCTCTGCTGCGATCTCTTATCCGGCTTGACCGCACCGACCGGCCTCAGGAAGCAGCAGATATTGAGCAACAGGTGCAAGAGTTACTCACCAAGCCCAAAGAAGAAAAGCCGAGATCAACAAATGAACCACTCCAGCCCGGAGATGCTCATGATGTGTATGAGATTATAGAATTAATCGGACAGGGAAGAGAAGCCCAAGTCTATTCCGCTCGAAAAATAGGAGGGCAACAGGTTGCGCTGAAACTTTTCTTCCATGAAATTCCCCGGAAGAGAATAGTAAATGAACATAAACACCTTTCACTGGTACAAAGTCCTTTTATCCTTCACGTGTACGACATACATACCTGGGAGGATGGACGTTTTTTTCTGGAAACAAATCTGATTGATGGCCATTCATTACGAGAAGCTATCAACCAGCACCAACTCCCTGATATTAAAGAGTTCAGAGATATTGCCTCCTGTTTACTCAAGGCTATTAAAGCGATGCACTGTGACCCGTCCAGGGAAAAGAAACTCTTACATAACGACATAAAGCCGGACAATATTCTTATTTCCGTCACCCGGGAACCTGTACTCATTGATTTTGGCTCTTCCTGTTTTCCACGCATAGGTGTTTATTCCGGCACCAATTATTATGCCGCCCCTGACCTGTTGCGAAAAATCGATTTTGACTTCTGTGAAAGTGGGGACCTGTTTGCGTTAGGCGTCACCCTGTTTGAATGGTTGTGCGGTTGCAGACCATACAATGGGGTTCCCTCTGTGGAAAGTATTCCTCAAGCTGTAAATGATTTACGAAAAGATAAAATTCCGGAATCGCTTACCCAATGGCTGGAGCAAGCTGTTCAACCGCGACGTGGAGATCGCTTCGAGAATATTGTCACCATGCAGGAGGCCTTTGAGGAGGCCCTTAAATCCATTGACAGAGAACAGCAACAAAAGCATGAAGAAAAGCCTCCACCTCAACCTGTTTCTGTTACTCCGGTTAAAAAGATCCCAACAGAGCAACCACCTTCCGGGGCCATAGCCCATGATAATATTTTTGTCCGTTACCTGAACACACTCCATAATGTAACCGCAGTTGATGACGGTGCCTTAGCTGAGAGTCAGGCCTTGAGCGAACATTTTGGTCAGCTGCAGGTACCATTGCAACAAACCACGTATATCTATAAACAACTGACTACGCCTGAGGGCAGCCATGTTCTTCTTACCGGCCATGCGGGTGACGGCAAATCCACCATTGGCCTTGAGTTGTATAAAAAGCTCAACAATCGTCCTCCGGACGCACCTCTTGAGCTGCCGCTGCAAAAAGTTGAAACCATAGAATACAATGGGATTAACGTTCATATTGTTAAGGATATGAGCGAATTAAGCGCTGCGGACAGGGAGAAAACGTTACAATCAGCGTTAACGGAAAACGATTCGGAGCGTTGGTTTATCATTTCCAATACAGGCACTTTGTTATCGACCTTCAAGAAAATTGCCGAGAAACAGGGTAAGACTTGGCTTAGCCTGGAGAATTCCCTGTTAAGCGCCTTAAACCATTATGATCCCAAAGTGCTGTCTTTCCTGGGAACACCATTTGCTGTCATAAACCTGGCTAAAACAGATAATATTCAAACCGGCATTGCCGTATTTCGTCGTATTCTTGAGCATAGTGGCTGGAACGGCTGTGATAGCTGCAAGGCAATGTCTTCTTGTGCAATTTATCAGAATATCCAAGCCTTACGAGAAACAAAAGACATTTCTTTGGCTCGTATAGAGCTGGTTTATCGCAGGCTCAGGGAATATGGACTTCGTCTGACCATGCGCCAAATGACCGGCCATCTGGCGTATAGCCTCACTGGGGGATGGGATTGTGCAATGATCCATGAACATGCCGTATCCCCTGTGCCACCTGATCCCTTAGATATCTTTTTTAGCAATCGTTTTTTTGGCTACACCAGTAACGGGCTTGATACACAGGCCAAAAGAATGCCGGCAATTCAATACCTCCTGGATATGAATATGGGATCCAAACCTTTTCCGGCGCTAGATCGAATGTTGTGGAGCCAGGAAAGTGATGAGTTCCCGGTATTACCTGTGAAAACTGCCAGACTTTTTAATACTTTGCTGGAATCAACACAGCAGAAAAATGATGGTTTTGCGAGCCTTACCATTCGGGAAAAGCGTATGGCGATCCGGCGGCTGTATTTTGTCTTTTGCGAAGAATTTCCTGAAAGGTTATCCAATTTCCTTCCAGAGTTCCTTGATTCACAAATGCTTGAGCAAAGTGAAGACTGGCAAAACGGTACAGGGCCTCAAGCAATTTTTCGCAATCAATTACTTCGTAAAATTCTCCATGTCCTCCAGGAAGAGTATTCAGGTTTTCAGTTGAGTGAAACCGAGCAGGAGCATTACCTGTATATTACTTTAAGGCGACGTACAGAAGGGTATCGACAAAGCGTACAACTCCTGCTGTCTGAAATACCCCGTTCTCACTTCAGCTTAGATTGGCGTCCTCTTAACCAGGAATTTAAGCCAATCAGACATGTGCTGATTCTTGTTGAAAAAATGTCTCAGGCAGAGTTACGGCTTGACCTTCCCTTTCTTGATTTTGTTCTCATGCGAGATATGGGCGAAATCGGTCAACGGTTAAACCCTGGGTACAAGGATCGCTTAGAGCGTTTTAAAACACAGCTGCTGGAACATTATGAGGGTGAAAAAGAAATGTTAAAGCTGCTGGAGATGGATAGAGACGGAACACTGCAAACCCGAGGATTAGAAATTCATGACCAGCAGTTACAGGTGATACAATGACCACAGTGCCAAGATTTCCATCACTCGCTCACACAAAGATTGTAGATGATAATGCCGCCATTCAAATATTTGGGAGAAGGTTTTACAAGGATCAAACAGCCATTGAATATCTGGTTGAATTTTTTCTTGTTTTTCTTTCGCCTAAGTACATCTCTGACTCAGAAGATGGTTGGCAGAAAGGTTTTCCAGACAAAAAAACCTTGGACAGTTGGCCGGCAAATACTCCTCTAAAATACTCTCCAGAACCACGACTTGGGCTTAAACTTTTTTCTTTTCTCGGTTCCTCCAAACTTGAAACCCGCCATGGGAGCCATAAAAAGCATTTTGAAAAAATGCTTTCAACTCTGAAAGAGCAACTTGAGATAGACACGAATATTTCAAAGGATGAACTGTTAGAAATAGTAGAACAATTACTTTGTGGTTTTGTGGGCGTTTCTGCCAATCGTACCTGGTGCACGCAGGTTTTCTTACCGGTAAGCGAGAGCCTGGTTGCCGGTGAAACAATATGGAAACGAGTGCAGGGTGAGAAGAAACCAAATATTACCTGGGAGGAGGCCATTGACAAAGGGCTTTTTACCTTTACTCAGCACGATTTCCTGGCCCGTGGCGGCGAGGTTCTTTACCTGCAGCTCTGCAATCTCAAACGTTTGCTGGGCACACAAGAGCTGGAAAAATTTGAAATCAACAATGGATTTGCTGCCGGGACAGGAGAAGATGCCCTTACAAGCATAAGCGAAAAGATAGATGGGCTTTTCCAGCAGACCAGACAAATTGACGAACTCTGTAAATGGGTGGAAAATTCCGACCCTGACACAGCATCACTTATCAGACGCCAGGATGCCCAATGCGGTTGGTGTCCCGAGGAAAGCTGGCAGGAGGCATACCTTTTTGCCTATGAGTTTGCCAATATCTGCCGTTCTTCCATAGACCCTCTGGAAAAAATAGAAATGCTCACCCTCTGCTGCGTTTTTCAAGTACTCCGTAGTTTATGTGCCCAGGCATGCAGATATAGTGGACTTATGACCGAAGATATTCATGCTTTGGGAGGAGCGAACGGTTTTGCCTGGATTATTACCGCAGAACAACTTGATGATGTTTCCCTAAAAGAAACAGCAAAAAGAAATCTCATCCGCATACAGGAAATAATTCACAGTGCATTGCGACACCCCGACATTCGTCAGCCACATACACCGAAATCAACGGACGAAAAAAAGGCGGATGCCCAAGGGCATGAACTCTTTGTCCAGTTGGCTAAACGAATAGGCTTCATCGTTCCAAGAGTTGGCCCAGGTGCAAGGATGGTCTTGTCCGATACTCTACTGCGTTACATGGTTCTTGCATTAATTCCACCTGGTGAAAGCAGAACAACGCAGAGCTTTGAAGAACGGCTCAACTGCCATTACGGCATCGCTGTCAATGGAAAAATATTGAGCAATGCAGTGCAGTGGACATACAGAAGAGAAACACAACAGATAGTAACTCCGAAAAAAAATTGGCTTGAAGAGAACCTGTTGGCAGCTGGATTTCTGATTCCTCTTTCAGATGCTGTTTCTCAAGTAAAGAATCCATTTAATTAAAAAAAGGCGGAATTACCGACCATGAAGCTTTATGCACAAACTTTAACAGATTATCTCATAAAAAATGCACGCTCATGCCTTGAAGATCAAGCAGGAAGCCACGAATTGCGGATAGTCACCTCCTCTTTCCCTGCTGATATTGTTGAGCAGACGGGAAAAGGTTTTCAAGAGTTTTTGTCTGACAGGCCGCAAAAGATAAAATTAATTTTCAAAGCCGGTTATGGCTTATTGCAGGATTGGCAACAGAATATTTCCCCTAAAGAACAGGATATTGTGGCACGTTTAGGCCGCAACGAATGGATTGATGAAGAGGATAAATTAACTTTTTACCGCAATTTAAAATTAAATGATTTCCCGGAATATGATTTCCTTATCATTATTTTGATAGGTGTTGATCAGGCAAGAGATAAAGCCAGCTTGGATGACTTTTTTCGTGTTGATGCGAGAATACTCTGGAATGATGCCCTTCGATGTTCCTTTGTCCCATGGTTGCAAAAGATTTTTGCAAAGAATTCTCCCCCTATTTCTGCAGACGAAGAGCAATTTGAAGAAATTGACACGCTACTCAAATTGTTGCACAAAAATGGAGCTGGTGATCTTCTCCAAATGGTGAGTTTCTTAGAACATCTTGATTTGAGAGGTGCTCAAGATGGTAAGGATGTTCTGCTCACCATGTATGAAAACCTTTCTTTTTGGCAGTTACCCAAGTTCCAAGACCTTCCTTATGGGAATAGAGCCAATTGGCCCAAATACGTTCAGGATAGTATCACGTTTTTTTCCTATCAAAATCTTCTAAAAAGTGCTGCCAGAAACAAAACGCTTAAACAAATACGGAACTTTCAGCTGAAACTGGAAAACGGTGAAGACGATATCTCTTTTCCAACGGAAATTTTTTCCAATGTAGAGGATTTTTTATCCTGCCTTGAAAGCTATGTCGCAAAAAATGATCAAGACGAGAAGGAGCGGTTGTTAGACTCCAATTTTGTTCCTATTCGGGATAAAATTCTCAACCTGAGAAATAAAACAACTCGGCGCTCAACACCAAAATTAACTAAAATTGATGCCTCTCCCCTGGAGACCGTTCTCACCGCACTGTGGTATTGCTTTGTTGATTTTAAAAAAATTTGTACCAAAGAAAATCTTTCACCCGCTGCTTCCCTCAGGGAAATTCATATTCAAGGAATTAAATTCCGCCATGATTTAGACAGTGAAGATGAAGGACGAGACTTAATACAAGGCTGCTTCGGTGGACTGGACGCTTATATTACGAAAAACTTACCGATAAATTGTAAAGTCGATGATGAACAAGAGGTAAGTATTCCAGTCCTCAGCTCTCTCATTCCTGCTTCTGCAGATGATTTTCGTCTGGAACGATCTGGTGCAGGAATTCCAGGATTTCAATTCAAAATTATTTTCAAAACAGAACCCGCATTACAGATAGAGCGATTATTCCAGTGGCAAACACCCGCTACTCAACCATACAGAAATTTATGGAACATAGTACGGGAAATTCGGAGAAAATTAGAGCCCCAGATCGGTTCATGTTTACCGGTCTTTACTTTATCACATTACAATGAATTGTTTCTCGCTTCTGATGAAGAAGAAGCAAACCGGATTCTCAAGCTTGGATTGAACCGCCTGCAGGTTATAAATTTACTTAAATTGCCCGAACTCAAGAATGATGATCCCCTCAATTCATCCATTAAAGATCTCTCTCATATCTTTGGTGTATTTCTTCGTGCTATGGAAGAGGACGGTTTCTATTCTGCTACCGATGAACCGTGGCGAAAATTTCAGCAAAAATATGAAAATATCATGAAAGAATTTGTCGGCAAGGGAGGTGTTGGCCCGACAAATCAATTTGCTCCGCTCATGTATAAAGCGTTTGCCATTGTTTCTGAAAAAGATCTACAAACTCCTTTTGTCTCCTACCTTTCCACTGCAGTGCTTACAGGAATACATCCTTCTTTGCTTGAAATGATAACGAACAGAGATACCTTCCTTGTGCATGGTTTTCAAGACAAAGTATGTCGTATTATCTCTGACACCAGCGGGATAAAAGTCAGTCAGCAGCAGTGGAACGATGTATGTGAGCTGGCCACTATAAAATATCCTCTCTTTGGGTTGATCTCTGATGCCGGTAAGAATCTGAATACTGACATTAAATCTCACGGTCTAATTCATTGTTTTGGTAAGCCTCCTCACACGACAGCACCATTATCCGCTAAAATGCTGTTACGCGCTGATGAAAATGAGGAACTTGATTTTACAGATTCGGTTCTGTTCCGAGAAAACCGCGAGTCCCGAGTCATCAAACGACTTTTAGAAGAATATGTCATGATCTATCCACATGCTGCGGATGGTATTTCTTTGGCTATTCTCAATGGGGATAATTTTCAGACTATAATTGCCGGGATCAATGCTTTTTTAAAGGATCAGGTCGGAAACCGTGGGCAAGATAATACCCCGCCTTATCATTTTTCTCTCATTCTGCTTACATCAAACAGTCAGCAACACGAAGCCGCCCGACTTCTCCAGGAATGGAAAAAGCGGTGGGAATCAGCAGGGGAAATACCAAAATTATCTTATTACAGACAATGTCGCCTTTCTATTGCCCACAGGGTTTCACGCAATCCTGAGGACTACATCAAATTAGTTGAACGAGCGGAATTTGACACTGATATTGCCGTGCTGATCGATTTCATAGCGGCTGGCGATGTGGGAAATGATGTAGAGCAGACAGAGCCATTCAAGGTTGACTGGGAACATCCTTTAAAATTTCCCATTGTTGAAACTCCACGCTGTAGTGATGAGCATCCGGCACAAGCCTATAAACGAGCCAAGGTGATAAGCAATAGACGATTCCGCCTGGCAGCTCTCCATTCGGAACTCGGAGTCTATTTTAAACATCCTGATTATGTATTAGGTCAAGAATATATCGTCATAAGTGAAGGTGACTATGGGTGCTGGAAAAAACTGATAGATATTTTACACAAAAATTCGACCTGGGTAGTCTGTATAGATCCGGCAATTGATGAAAAACTAACCGGTGAAAACAACAATTCTCACAATGAAGGACATGTTCCCAGGGAAATTATAGGATTTTCTTCTGGTGTAGGTTCTCGTGGAGAACTCAACTATACGTTATCAACAGAGCGGTCTTCTCTGGCAGGCGTAGAAAAAGGAATCGCCAAGCAGCTTAACGTGATCTGTGGCCCTTGGGATCAAGCTAAACTGAAGACTACGGCACACTGCCTTGTCGTAAGATCAAGAGAACTCTCCGGTCTTTCATTAGTCCGGGCAACGGGACCGGGACAAAGGAATATCAGAGAACTTATAGCGTCAACTTTAGTGAGAATTACGCTGCCTGAGCCCGCAGGTAAAGGTCTTATTCTTTGTGATGAACTGATCTCTCTTGATGCGTTTATGCATTGGTTTGATACTGCCGGTGATCCAGAGCGACCGGACCTATTGCGAATAGTGGCATATCTTGGGGAAAACGGACTTATTTTAATTGATGCTCATCTTGTCGAATGTAAGCTTGCACAAGAGAATTCCGACCACCTCAACAAAGCACATGTTCAGCTGGAAAGCGGGTTGCGCCATTTAATGGATGTTTTTCGACCGAGAGAAGCTGACAATGCATCTAAATTTGACCAGCGTTACTGGTGGGCACAGATCCAACGATTAGTGGCAAGCAAAAGTCGCATTCCTACCGCAAGACAACGGGAGGTAACACATGCTCTTGAGATGCTTGGAGAAGGAAAATTCACTATTTGTTGGCAGGCTATGGCCGTTGCCTACTGGACAGATAGTGACGACCAGTCTTATGACAGGACTCAGGAATGGGATTTCTTTTTTCAAGACAAGCAACTGGCAATTGATGTGATTTGTGCTGGTGCAGGAATTATTCTGCCCATTTGTAAAGGAGAAGAACAAATCGTACTTCCTTGCTCGGGCAGTACTGTTTGTTTTCCTCAAGATATCGCAGAACAGGAGAATGATAAAGAAACTCTCAGTGAGCGATCTGAAACAAAAGAGCCTGAGTTCAAAGAAAAGGACAACACAGATGCTACACATCCCACGGAAACAGTCTCTGACGCTTCAAAACACGAACAACATGGGATAGATGTAAACAAGCATGAAATCAAGACCGATTCCAATTCAAAGGACTCAATGTCACAGGGGAACATTGATAAAGAAGAAAAGGCGATACATGTAGCAGATGTTGATGAAGACACTGTTGATGTAACAGCGATTCCTGCGGCAGCAATTCCTGAGCGAGTATTTTTGGGAGAAACTCTTGGAGCTGTTCAGCGTGAGGTGTTCTGGGAATTCGGCCATTCTGGACTTTCTAACCGCCATTTTCTCATTTTTGGACAATCCGGTGTAGGTAAAACGTATGCTATCCAAGCCATCCTTTTGGAGCTTGCCAAATTAGGACAACATACTGCTATTATTGACTACACCAGCGGCTTCCTCAAGAAACACCTTGAAGAAGAGTTCAAGGCAGCCGCCGATCCCAAAACATATTATGTGAAAAAAACACCCTTACCAATAAACCCGTTTCGTCAACGGAGAATGTTATTAGACGAGGATTTCGAAGATATTGAGGATGCATACTCAGTTGCCGGTAGAGTGACCAGCGTTTTCACCTCCGTATATTCATCCTTTGGAGAGCAGCAAAAAGCATTACTCCATAAAGTGATAGAAGCAGGAATTGAATCTTACGCTGATGGTTATAATTTTGAACGTCTTTTAGAAGACTTGGAAAACGATGCCTCTGCAAATGCGGTGACGGTAGCAAATAAACTCACACCGTTAGGGCGGGCCAATTTGTTTCAGGGGAAAAAGGGCAATAGTTGGCAACAAATCTATTCTGACCCAGAATCCAATGTGAATATTTTACAACTTGCCGGCTTATCAAGAGATTTGTCTAAAATGGCAACAGAGTTTATTTTATGGGATTTATATGATTTTGCCAGCAATCAGGGAAGCAAAAATCGTCCGTTACCGATGGTTCTTGACGAGATCCAGAACCTTGATCATCGTCTTGATTCTCCACTGGGTAAATTTCTAACAGAAGGAAGGAAATTTGGGCTAAGTGCTATTTTGGCAACACAAACCCTCAGTAATTTATCCCAGGAAGCACAAAGCCGGTTGTTTATGGCTACTCATAAACTGTTTTTTCGCCCTGCGGATCCTGAATTGAAAGAATACGCCACTCTTTTAGCAAACGCCACCAGTGAAAAGATAAATATATGGAAAGAAAAGTTGGTCGCGTTAAACAAAGGTGAATGTTATTCACTTGGGCCTTCCTTAAACCTCAAGACTGGAAAACTGGAAGAAAAAGCCTTTCCTATACGAATATCAGCTATGGAAAAACGATTGGCCAGGAGGAATGACTGATCGTGACTCTTAATATTGAAAAAAATACTCGTCTATCTGTTAACTTTCACCAGACATTTATCCCGGAACGACAATATATTGCGTCACTGTTACGTTTTGTAGCCACTGGAAAAATCGGGACAGATCAAGAAATATCTGAACAAACAGGTATCCCCGTTGGGAAATCTTCAGGCAAAGTACCTGCCATCATGAGCTATTGCACAGGTATGGGGCTTATTGAGATTCAAAAAAAAGCTGGAATAGGTGAAAAAAGCTTTAAGTTTACCCCTTTTGGCAGAGCTGTTCTTCTTGAAGATAGTAATCTCAGTGAAGAATTGACTCAGTGGCTTGCTCATTTGCACCTCTGTAGGACTAATGGAGGAGCAGAGATATGGTACCTCAGTTTTAATAAAGGGTACAAAGTATTGGGCATGGATTTTACAGAAGGTGAATTGACTAAATTCTTAGAACGAAATTGCGGTAAACGAAACAAATCTCCTATTGGACCGCTCATACGTACCTACGAAGAGCCGGCTGCTTTTCAAGTTGCTCATGCTTTGGTTCATCAAGGTAGCGATATGCTAAGTCGCTCCCCAGCACCTCTACTTGCTGGTTTTAGAAACGGGTACAGTGCGTTATTTCTCTTATTATGGGAAGAGTTTTTTCCCGATAATCGGCAAGTAACTATAACAGATTTTGAACATTCGATTCATTGGCAGGAAATGTGTGGCTGGAATCAGCGTCAGGCTGAAACTGTTCTTGATATGATGCAAGATGCAGGTGCCATTACCATTGATAAACAAATGAGGCCATGGATTCTAACTCGCCAGGCTGAAGCTAAGCAATTTTGGACCTCTATATATGATGAATTAGCCTGAATGATAGGGGAAATTTGATAGCTGGTGAAAGGTTATGACAAAAGTTTCTGATATAGTCGAATTCCGGCGTGATCTGTTCTTTGATGGGGCCGTACAGATTGGTTGGTTTGAGAACAACCCAACCAAGCGGGATAAAGCCGCATCAAATTTTGTTTTTCACGGCCCCGAATATCATGGCGTTTCCGCCGGTGATATCTCTGAATCTCGAAGCTACAGTTTAACCGATACGGTTACTTTCACCGATAATATTGTCGATGCTTTAGCAGGAAAAACAAATCAAGAATATCCGATCTCTCTTGCCATTGCCGGTTATGGCACTGGTAAATCGCATCTTGCTCTAACCCTGGCGACAATTTTTTCAGAACCAGATAGTGAGATCAGCCAACAGATAATTGCAAATTTGAAACTGGCTGATCCCGTTATCGGTACAGGGATCTCTCTAAAAATAAATGACTTTTCATCGCCAATCTTAGTGATCCCTATCAATGGGATGGGTAATTTCGATCTTGCCAGTGAATTGAGTAGGCAGGCATTAAATAGATTGCAATCGTTTGGCCTTGATACATCTGCAATCGATGATCTTTGGCCGCGTTTTCAATTAGCATGTAGTTTTGTAGAACGAAACTTTGATCTCCGCGAAAAAGAATTTACAGCGTCTTTTGGTCAGGACATATCACAAAGTGAAATTATATCCAAATTGTCGGGACACGACGATTTTGCCTTCCAGCAAGTTAATGAAATTTTCACTCAGGCAAACGGTTATCCATTGCGTGCTGTGGGGGAAGAATCTCCGACACAACTGATAGAAACACTTTGTGAGCAATACTGTGGCCCGAATAAACCTTTCCAAAGCATGCTCATCATTTTTGACGAATTTGGCCGATTTTTGGAATTTGCTGCAGATCGCCCCCATATTGCGGGTGATGCCGCATTACAGCAAATATATGAGGGTGTCCAAAATAACGCTGATAAATGTTCACTGCTATGCCTGAATCAATATGAATTAAAAGTATACCTGTCTCGTATCTCAAAAGATAGCCAGTCATCCATACAACGATATATTACAAGGTACGACTCAGCAAAAAAGTATTACCTATCAAGTAATTTAGAAACTTTGTTTGCACATCTGATAAGGAAGAAAGATACCGATTTATTGTCTAACTACCTATCGTCACGATCAAAAAAACAATCAATCCTTCCGGATATTCAAAAGTGGTTCCCTTCTGCAGCCCAGCAGAGTGTTTGGAACGATGAAGAATTATTTAATAAAGTTATTGTACAGGGATGTTGGCCATTACACCCTCTTGCAACATGGTTCCTCTGCCATTCCTCAGCTTTTTTACAGAACCGTACAGCTATTACCCTTGTTGATGAGGCTTTCCAGCGAGAAAACAATCATGAGGTGTCTTTAGGGGAGACCCCATGGTCAATCTCTGCTACGACACTTTTTGATTCACAACTCATACAAGATCTTATTGCGGTAGAAGAATATGGCCAGAGCGGTGCAGTAGCACAATCTTATCATGCTGTAATGCAGAGATATCAGCATGACTTTTCACTTTCTGACAACAACGTTTTACTTGCTGTCCTGATTGCTGCAAAGCTTGGGCTGAAAGTTACGAGCCAAATGGAAGCGCATACTGCCTTAAGTGCATTGTCTGGACTCGATTTAGAAATAATTGAGAAGGTTACCAATGATCTGATAAATGAATATGGCGTCCTGGAATGGAACGAGCGTTTTTTCCGTTATGAGATCATTGGAGATGCTGTTCCACGGAGTGCTTTTTTAACCTTCCTAAAAAATAAAATCCAAGATATTTCAAATGAACAAATAGAAGAAATATTTTCCGCCCATTGTAAAGCATGGTCAGAATTATCTGATATTGATCCGCAATTTGCATCTGAACATAATATTTCCACTTCTGAATGGAATTTTTTCACGAGCTGCACCAACTTAGAATCACTTCCTCGTTCCATAGAAAATGCACTCATTGATTGGAAGAAAGCTTTTACCCCTGACGAGAAACGTGGTCAATTACTTTATTGTTATGTAGCAGGTGACCTGAAACTTGAAACCGCTTCTCAGAAAGTGAAACAGGTTTTGGAAGCGAAACTCAAATCAAAGTTAACCCAGCAGGCTCCTATTCTTGTCGTATTATTTCATGATGAAGAAAGCAAACTGAAAAAATGTTTAGCTGAATATTCTATCTTAACCGGACACCTGGCCGCAGAAGACACCCAAAGGTTCGCACATTTTATTGAAGACCATAAAAGCAAGATACTTGATGAGCTAAAGCTCTGCTGCGAAGATTTGACGAAAAAACGTCACTACTGTTGTACCAAGTTCTTTGAAATCGGGGGGCAGCGACTTAAAAGAATATGTCATAATCTTTTCACCCAATCTTATCCTGAAATCATACCTTTTCCCTTTGATGGGTTTGCTACAACCCGTGGTAATGCAGCAAAAGACTGCCGTTTGATAACAACTGAATTATTGACGGGAAATTTGAATCATGACTGGATAGCCACCCAGACTCCCCAAACGCAAAATCGAGCCAGCAGGATATTAAGATCTTGGGATGTTATCGGCGGGGATGGCCTTATCACGATGTACCCTAGACATCAAAAGTTTGGCCGCCTGATTTCCTTCATCGAAGACAAATTAAAAAATGAAAAACTCCTCAATGTCGGCCAATTATTTAAAGAACTTATCTCCCCACCTTACGGATTCAATATAGCCTCAGCTGGACTTGCTTTAGGAGTATTTCTTGCCCCAAGGCAAAACACCGTGCTTTTAGTTGTTGATGATCAGGATGTCTCTCCTGGGGCATGGATTAGCCAAGCATTTTCCGGAAACTTCTTAAAATTAAAATTTCTTGATAAAACCAACCTTAGATATGTATCAGACACAGAGGCAGGTGAATGGCAGGAACTCTTGGCAAAGTGGGATAATGAAATTACCCATGTAGGCAACCTGTCATACTGGGAAAAGGCTCAACAACTGCAAAAAAGAGTATCATTACCGCCTGGTGAGCTTTACGAGAGATATAAACGCCTTGAAGGCCATACCCAAAAATCAATCGAAGCATTACGTAGTTTAGATAAATTTTATGAAAATGAAGCCAGATTTTTGGAGAGATCTTTTCGATATAAAGATGCCGGAAACATAAGTAGAATTGCAAAAGATTTGGTTACCCGACTAAACAGGATGGAAAATGAACAGGGATTATGGGTTGAAGATCAACTTGCCCCTTTAAAGACATTGTATAGTCAAGCTAGAGAAGCTGTAATACAGTTTTTTGACGATTGGTTATTGGAGCAGAGTTGTATTTCTTCCCAACGGGTTCCTGATTTTCGTCGAAAATTGATCGATCAGGTCGGTAACAATCTTAAAACCATAGAACTTAGGGACTTTGCAGAGCAAGCAAATGCACATGCGTTACATGTTATTACGCAAATAGAGGAACGACAAAGGATACTATACATTGTTAATGAGGCGCAGGCTTATCTTGATAGTCATCAAAACCTCATATCCTCACAAAGTAAAATTGTTGAGTTGCGTTCCTGGATCAATGGTGCACAGGAACTTGTTCCACCTTTAACAAAAGCCTCTCAACAAATCAATGTACCTGAGATTCAAGTAATATTACGACGTATTGATGTTTTTAAGCAATCATGTAAGGCACAAATTGGTCATCACGAAAAAC